>JAABUP010002750.1_pt1 | contig 33026 bp, 54 predicted proteins | sample 5559201 | NCBI WGS metagenome assembly JAABUP01 (sample SAMN10711887, study PRJNA513373) | rock metagenome | isolation source: Antarctica rocks | place: Antarctica
AGAAGCTGTGGAACCGAGCAGAACAATCTTGCTGTACTGAGTGCCCACAAACACAGCAGAAATACATGTATAAAGAACAGCACAATGCATGATCAACAAAGGACTCCAGGCATTACGCCAGGAATTTTCCAGTCCACAGCAAAAGACACTGTCCTTGTTATATTGTACTGGCACCTCGACATGTACAATACAGTGTGATCATCTTCGCCGTCGCCTAGCTCGTGGGTCCTCTTCATCATCACTGTTACCTTCAGCATGTGCATTGCTGGAGCTGCGCATGTCAAGACGGGAGCCAAGACCCCTGAGTAGGGAGCCTGAGCTAGTGACTCCTGAGGCAGTGAGTCTGCTTGAGCTGGATGAGCCATGCAGGCTGTGCAGCTTGTCTTGCAGATACCTGGCTACATCAGAATAGGGGATGTCTTCCCCAGTCTTTCGCTCCAGATGTTTTACCTGCATCCCACAGTCACTTGGTGTAACCTACAATGAAGTGTGTGTACAGATGTCGGCAAGCTCAAACACCAGTTTTTTCGTACCGCATTAATCACAAACACAGTGAACAACATAGGGAGCGTTTCAGACAGTGCCAGCAGCCACCCTGCTGCAGCTGCATTCCCTTTACAGTTTAAGGCCAGGATGAGCAAGTTCTGTTCTCACTCAATCTTGTAATGACATCAGATCGCAGGCTGCCCAGTGACATGCCATCAGCGTGGACTGCTGACATGACATGATGCTGTGTAAAAGATGCACAGGATCTGATGTGGCAAGCACCACAGCAGCTGCAAGATCGTACTGCAGCAGAAGAAGACAGCGGGGCCAAACCTTGACAGTGTCAGCAGCTGAGAGGGTAGCTCCATGGATGATGAGGAGCCAGGGAATGTGGCGCAGATGTGCGTACTCATACTGGGCTGTCAGGCTAGGGGCAGCCTGCTGCATCATTTCTGCCCTCAGCCCTGCACCCCACAGGTCGGCCACAAGGGCCATGCGCTCCTTCAAGAGCCCTCCTCCCCCCTTGGCGCAAACCAACACATCTGCCTGCACAAGAGAGACAGACAAAGCCATTGATCCTGAGCATACAGTTCTTGCCTACTGTGAGTGTTTACTGGCTCTGCAGCTTGCACATCCCGATTCTGCGCACTGCTTCTGCATGGCTGTCATTGCAGCCTGCCCTGCACAGTAAGATGCACCGAGTCAAGTCAAACATTGCTGCTCACGTCAGCAGGACTGCAATTATGCGCGCTGCACAAGCAAGCATCGCATCTTGTCTTGGCTGTCAGGCTGTGATTAACAGATCCACAGCCCTGAGGGCAGCACAACCACCCAGTGTCCAAACGTCAACTGCAGCATGGGCAACTCCTTCCCAGCTTGCTTTGCCCAACCCAGGCACAAACATCAGCTGAACTTTGTGTTGCTGGTTCCCTTGTTGCATGCAAGCTGCATAGAAGTGTGAGGGGGCCTTGCCTGTGAGAGGTACGGGATGGCAGAGGGGGCTTTGGCCTTGGGTGCAGAAGCAAGCAGGGTGAGGCGGTCGGCATTGAGTGTGAGGCCCACAGCAGCAGGCGGGGGACAAGAGGTGACGGCTGCCTGCTGCCATACTGCCTTCATCAGCCCATCGTACCGCCCGCCTGCATGTGCGCCAACCATGTTGATGACACAGTCACTGGCCATGCATTAGATGACGCTGGGACACAGTCTCTACGGCTAACAAGTGAACAGGCAGCATCAAGACCTCTGCACAGAGCATGCCTTTATAGCAGATGGGATACCGAAATCAGGCATGTGAACAGTCAAAAGCTGAAACCGCAAATCAGAGCAAAAAATGTACTGCACAATCTGCGCTGTTGTATACTGACAGTACGTTTCCATTGTGTTGCTCCACAGTGTAGACTTGTGAATCGCCCAGCACGATGTGTTTTGCTGGTATGAGCCATGGCTGCAAGCAATGCCATACCGACAGCCACAAGGGAGGTGACGCCTGTCTCAGCTTCATCCACCAGGTGCACCTGGAAGATGGCGCCGCTGTAGTGCTGGTTGTGTGGTCTCAGCAGCGGCTCCAGAATAATGTCATTGTTGGCGATGCCCCAAGCATGTAGATAGCTGATCAGTGTCTGCACAACATCACACTGAAACTGTCATCCATAGGCATCTGTGCAACGGCTGAAACAGATGCGATGTGGAGTAGGGCAAGACGTTAGGCCGCATGCTGTCCGTTGAACAGTTGGTGACAGGTCAAGACTTGTATTGACGTGCATATTGCATGTACCAGGTGTAACCTTTCTGAGTATGGCAACTTTTTTGACCAGTTTTCCGATGTTAGATATGACTGAATGCCATGTCAAACAGATGCAGGACTCATGCATATGATTTGCATCTCTTCATGAGCGGATACCTGGAGGTCATCCAGGGCCTGATTGAGGGGCTGGGCCAGGCCCCGCACGGTACTGCCCTCCAGCTTGGTGCGTAGCTTGTGCAGGCCTGTCTCTGCTTCACAGGGCATCTGCACCACATATTGCTTACACTGCGCCACTGCTGCTGCAGGCGTTCCCAGACCCAGCAGAGCCACCCTGTATGATACAGATCAAGTCTGGCTGATGCGATTCTACCCTTATAAACCGCATGCGGCAATGCCTTTCATGTACCAGAGTCAGAGCCAAAAAATGAGACAAGCATGCAGCTTGACTACAAGAGTCGCAATCATTGAAGTGGCATGGTCCCATGAAAGATGGTGATGCCTGCATGGCCGACACTTGATGCATAGCATCCATTGCGTGGCAGCTGCTTGGCATGATTGGTACAGACAGCTTAGAGAGCAACTCAAGCATCACATCACTGGCACTGTAGCTAAGTAGCAAGAGATTGAGCAGACAATGGCAGCAGTGTTGCAGGCACAAGAGCAAGACATGCAACTGATGCCTGCAAATGCCACTGCTGAGGGCTTTGTCCCAGTTGATGGAATGTGTGACTGACTTGATGGAGGGCCACAGTTTGGGGCGTGCAGCAGGGTGCATGGGGGAGGCCCCAGCAGCAGTGGAGAGCAGGGCCAGGGCACTCTGCCGCAGCTCCTGGGGCACCTCGCACTGCCCTAAGCAGGCGTCCAGTAGCAGCTTGTGGCTGATGCGGACCTCAAATGCACCGCAGTTTGGCAGCAGCTGCAGGACCTCTATAGCTGCCTGCAGTACCAGCTTGCCGCTTGCTATGTAACTGCAAGCTGGGAGCAATGTTGGCTCATTTTGAGCAGGGCTGTGCAAAGGCTTGCATGTAGTCAGGTCGCACGCTGTGAGACTTGTTGCAATGCTGCTTGGCACTTGACATAGGCTAGCATCAGTACTGCACTGATGGGGCTGGCAGAAGAGTGATCATCATGGGCTTTGTCTCTATGCTTGGCATAGCGCTTGACATGGCACAGCACAGCTCAGGCCAGCCCAGATGACAAGGCGCATCACAGCCCAACACAGCACAGCATGACGTGCTGCAGAACTGACCTTGATGAGCTCAGCTTCAGCCAGCATCTTATCAGGGGGAGGCAGGCCTGGGGGGTGCACTATGTCCAGGTCTGCCTGCAGGTAGCCTCTGGGCAGGTTGCGCGCCTTTCGCCGCACTTCAGCTATCTCATACCTGCGCAGGTTGTCAGGGCTGGGTCCACCTGCACATGCAGACTGTCTATGAGCACCAGGGCACACAGAGTGTGTTCCAAGACCCCTGACCGGCATAAAGAATGTGGAATACCTGCAGCGAACTCAGGTATGAGATCTCTGTACCAGTGGCGGGGAGAGACTATTTGGTTTTGTGTAATGCCATGCGTAAGCACAGATGGACTTGACAGAGTATGCTTGTGAAAGGTGCTGGACCCAGTGCAGCCAGGGTGCTGAACAGCGTTGTGGCCTAACACAATTTTGAGCGTGCCTGGTTGTGACAGCTCGCTCACTATGACATTGGGAGATTAAGTTGCGGCCCCTCAAAGCACACACAGGAGCGCAGGGCTTGATCAACAATGACATATGAAGATTTGAGCAACTAGGTTTCAGGGTGTGGAAGTCATAACAAGTGCTTTGCATCTGTGCAGGAAAAGCAGCAGACACACAGACACACAACCATACATACAGCTAGACGGGAGATCGGACAGGCAGGCAATTCCAACAGAATCAAGCACGCAGCCAACGATGCTTACTGGTGCCCACCAGGGCGGCCTGGCGGGCAAGCCAGGCAGCAAAGGGGTAGCGTAGGTCATAGCGCAGGCCCCAGGGACTGCCGTCTGATGCCAACATGCTCACTGCATCCGGTGGGAAGTCCAGGGGGGCGATGCCCACCCCAGTGCTGGCCATGGGGGTGGCCCCATGCAGGCGGAACACCTCTTTCGTGCCCTCCATCACTGCCTCCTGTGCCTCTACCTGCAATGTTGTCCAATGGCTTCAATCCCATCTACCCATTCATCCAGTCACTTATACATTCACTCATTCATTGATTCACTCATTGATGCATTTGTTCATTCACTCACTCATTCATTCAATCATTCACTAACTTCACTCACTCACTCACTCAATCATTCATTCATTCATACATTCATTCATCCATCCAGTCATTCATTCATTCATTCACTCGTTCGTTCACTAACTTCACTCACTCCTTATTCATTCATTTGTTCATTCCTTCATACGTTCATCCATCCAGTCATTCATTCATTCACGCGTCCATCCAGTCATTCATTCATTTGCTTGTTTGTTCATCTGAGTAAGTGGCATGGTGGTAGCAAGCATGAGTGTGCATGGTTCAGAGCAGTGGTACAGAACTGGAGGGTGGTGGGGGTGCCTGGCAGTTCGTCTGCAGTGAGGTGCATGCGGGGCAGGTTAAACATGGCATCCATCACCCTGTCCTTGTTCACTGGGCTGCACCATCCCAAACAAGCAGTCAGCTTACTGACTAGCCTGCAATGCTCAACAGCAAGAGTATCTGAAGGCTGCCTTGCACTAATACATTGGTTGCTCTGCGGTGACCGGTAACTGCCATGCATACCCTTTGTCAAATTGGATGAGGTGCAACAAAAGTCATCCACTGGTCCAGATCCACAAGCTACACCCCTTACCGGAAGAGGCCCTTGCTGTGAGACTCTCAGAGGGAGAGGGCGGACTCATCTCCACCCTTTGCAGCTGCATCAAGCAGAATGCACAAACCAGGCAAAGGACAGTGGGTGAGAAGTGTGGTAGTGGAGGTTGTACTTGTCTGGCAGGGAGCGTAGCAGGTCTGTGAGTTGCTCATCCCCAACAGTCGGAGGCAGCATTTCACTGCGCAGCACCTCGCGTGCTGAAGGCCTGTCATCTGGGTTGGCTGCCATCAACCAGCGCACCAACTTGGCCACCTGGCAGCCAAATACATCACACCAATCATCATCACAGCACCTCCATTACCTGCTGAGATAATGTGGGCCAACATGGGTGGTGTCTTCTGCAAGTAATGCTGCCAAGTTCTGCGACTTAGTCAGCGCTTGCCTCATACATGAGCTATGTCAAACAATCGCAATCAAACAATCAAAACTGTAGCCATGCAGAAAAAACCAAGGGGCAACAACAATTTCTCCCGAAGCTCATTGCACTATGTATGGGAGTTAATTCTGAATGCAGTTGTATGATGTCACATTCGCTTCATACCAATTGCGCATGGCCAGGTCAGTTTGTTTGGCGGTGTACTGGTTACATCCCTGACCAGCAGAGATCAAGCACACACCATGATCCTTGACTCCAACAGGGGCAGAGTCTAAGCGTCCTGAATCTGCAAGCTCACGTGGTTCCTGCAAAATGCTATGGGTGTTTGCAGCACAGATGGCACGTACCACAGGGTGGACTTCTGGCCAGCCAGGAGGCATGACGCCTGTCTCCACCAGCTCTCTCAGAACAACCACACGTTCCATGGCGGTGGTGAAGGGGTGCCACAGCTCAAAGGCAATCACCCCCAGGCTGTACAGGTCCACCTTGTTGTCGTACTGCGGCCAGCCATTGGCAATCTCCGGACTGATGTAGAAGGAGGTGCCCAACACACCTGACGCCTCGCTTGCAACTGCTGCAGCATCTGTGTTGGGTTGCAGCTGCTGGTGTAGAGCTGCAGCATCCTCTGCATGACACCAGGCCTTCCAGTCATGTCTGCTGTTCCAGTCTGTTGTGTCTGGACATGTCTGTCGAGTCATGTCTGTCTGTCTGATGCTTGACAAGCTGCAGGGTACTGCAGAGGGTCTGTATGCTCCTGTTAGTGTATCATTTGCATATGCAAGCTGGTTGCAAGCATCCTGGAGGAACTTGAAAGTTGTGAGACTAGAGCATAGGGATGCTTGCCTGCAGAATCGGTAGCCAGGTGGAATTTGGCCAGGCCAAAATCACCAAGCTTGACTTCACCCTTGGCATCATAGAAGATGTTGTCTGGCTTGAGATCACGATGAATGATACCCTGGGAGTGAATGTGCGCTAGGCCTGCCAGAGTCTGCCGCACTACCTGCATGGAAGTTACAGTTCTTACATGTTGACACTGATGACATGGGTAGGTAGTATGCAATTACCTGACGGAGTCTCTACTTTGTGTGTCAGCACTCAGCAGGAACTCAGTACTTTGTATGACACTGGGCCTGCGCCATTTGTTGCACAATTTGGTGGAATGTATGCTCAACCGCAGGCAGGTGGGGTATGCAGCCTGGGGACGCTAAAGCTGCATGTGTGCACAGCCCCTTGACTACTATGCCTTCACTGAAACGCCTTGAAGGCCTTGCGTGACAAGGGTCTCACCTGCCACGCATCAGCTTCCTCTATAGGTCCAGCCACCAGGATCTTCTTCAGGGTGCGTGGGCAGAACTCCATCTGTATGTACAGCATTTGTTTCGCATGCTGCTGGCCCTGGCTTGATGACGAGTCGGTGGGGTGCCCTGTTGTCTGACCTGGCTCGGTGTCAAAGTCCCAGGTGCCTGTTGCAGACGGCTGCTGCATCTCAAGTTCCCTTTGAGCATGATAGGGTTGCTCCTTTCGCGGTTGTCTTTGAAAGTCCCATTGAGGGCCCTGTTGAGGTTCCCTTTGCCAGAAGCCCCCATGGGACGAGGAGGTTTCATCAGAAGGGTGATGGGAGGATGACCTGGGATGATTGTCTTGGCTGCTGTCGCTTGAGACTTCCTCCACTCCTGCACCGCCACTTCAGAACTGTGACAAAAACATATGCCATGCCATTCATCATATAGCACAGGCAGTGTATTATCAGCGTCTGTGCCACAAGACAAATAGACAGTTGTTCAGCAGGGACATGCATGCTGTTGCTGTGTGTAAGAGCCCATGGGAGCGTCTGCATTGTCCCTACCTGACACGCTGACTTGGTGCTGCATGCTTAAAAAAGTGGTATGTCAAAGTCAAACATACAGGGCAGCCCAATGCTGCTAATGTCATGTTCTGTCACCTCCATAGATCCACCAATCTAACAATACATGACATGCTGATCGGCATGATCAGGCTGCATGGCCGAATCTTTCTGCAACTAGCCAAGAACTCAACAGATGTCTCTTGTGCCTCTTCCTGCATGATGCAGCCACTGCTCCTTTGTGAAATGCCGAGGAACTTTGGTAAGCAAACACAGTGTGCACAGAAGCTGTACTCACCGCTCGCAGATGCCACATCTTCTGAGAGCTCTTGCACAGAGCGTAGGTTCTGGTGGAAGGCGCGTGAGGGATGGATGGGCCCGGTGCCTTCTGAGGGGCCCACATGACTGGAGCTGCCCAGCCAGTCATCCCCTTCAAGCTCTCCTACTGTGTCACTGGCAGGAGTGCTCGCACGACCCATCTCACACCAAGCCTGAAATCATCATGCGTGAATGCCTGGCGTGTCATGTACACTGCATTCTGTGTGCAAAACCTGAATGCAGGGTCATGAGATGCAGGTCATGTTCAAAGGCCATGACCAATACCATGTCAGACTTCACATCATGCGAGTAAGTACTTGCAGAGATCTCTTCAGAGTCGCCTTCAGAGGTGCATCAGCACTGCTCCCTTCCTCTGAAAGGACTGTGGCCAACACCAGGTGGCATGGTGTGCAATCTGATGTTGGTAACAATCTATACGCTGGAAGCGCTTCAGCCACAGATACCACGGTCACAAATTTGACAGCAGCAGAAAGCGAGCTTCCTACTGGGAATGCTACAGCAGGAAGAGCAGACATACCTGGAAGTAGCGCACAACGTGTGGATGCTGCAGGCGGGACAAAGTGGTCACTTCCCGTATCAGACGTGAGAAGCCTTGTGGTGACTGGGACTGCATCTTGATCTTCTTCACAGCATACTGGCGGCCGTCAAGGCGATTGATGGCAGAGACCACAACCCCATAGCCGCCCTTGCCCAGAGAGCGCAGCTCCTGAAAGTCACTCTCATACCTTGACAGCCCTGTATGGCCCACTGACTGTTGCTCACGTTGTTGCAAGACCACTTCGCTACCGCTCTTGCACACAAAGATAACACCATCATAAGCACCTTTTCAGATGTTGCTTGAGCTGTGCAAATCATCAGCCCAGAGCTCTAAAGTGCACAGGAAGCAAAGGCCACCTGACTGTATGCATTGTCTATAAAGGCTTAACAGCCACAGAATGTCAAAGAAGCCGTGTGAAGCCAAAAGAAGCCATTTGAAAGTCAAAGAAGCCATTTGAAGCACACAGCAGATTGTTGTCGATTGAGACAAGCAGGACCTCATGTCATGCAGCAAGCACAAGCCGTTGATGTAACCAGGACTTCCTTGTTTCACAGCAGCTCAAGGCGGCTTTTCACATGCAGCTGAGGATTTCAGCAGGCACAAGGCATGAGGTGGGAGGGACTGACTGGCAGGATGCAAGGCGGCCGGGGCTGGGGTCGACTGCATGGCTGAAGACCTCTGCCAGAACTGATGCAACGCCCAGGAAGCTGAAGGGTCATCTTGCTGCCTGTGTGGTCCTGACCCTCCTTGTCCCTGCTGCATTTCCTGTACCGCGTCAGTGAGACTGCTTCAGTCGAATCATCGTCAAATGCAAGACTAAGCCTCCGCTCATTTTGCTATGCTGGGGCAAGTCTAAGCTCAGATAGGGCATGCTGAACTGCCTGCTGTATTTGCTGTGCTAGTTAAGCCTGCCATGAAAGCCTGTACTGCTGATGTATACAAACTTGTAGCAGCTGTCAGCCTGGCTTGCTTGCTTGAGTGGCAGACAGTACAACTGAAAGGTGTGACAGGCATACATGGCACACAGGAAGTGTCACAGGTGTCATGCAATGCTCAGCAAGTCAAAGAACGCTGTGCTGCCTGGATGGGCAAGCCACCACCTGGACAGGTTCAGCATCATCACCTCGCTGAAGAGCCTCTCAAATGCCTTGTTGAACAATGCAGGCTGCTGTGTCAAGGACCATTGGACCCACTTGGGCATGAGGCCTTTGCCAGTCAGTGAGGCTGCCAAAGCAGGCAAAGCATGGGCTGGTAAGCCTGATGGGCTGCTCTGTGTTGCCAGACTGAGCAAATGTCCCGTGAGCAGATCCCGCTTGATCTGCTCATGCTCTGAGCGCCGAGCAGGGGTGTCTTCACTTGCTTGTGAGGCAGTGTCGTCCTCATCAGGTGAGCCTGCTAAAAAGCCGTCATGGTCAATTATTCACGATAGGCACCTTCTGGTTCAGATCATGCACTGGTACCTTGCGCACAGCCCTTTTGCGTTGAGGGGTTCTTGATGGGATGAGTGGTCAAATGCACCATACATACCAGAAATTAGTGCATGAAAAGCAGAATCGAGTAGCCCAGAAGGCATGCAGGGCTGGCGCTGTAAGATGAGGACAACAAGGTCATAAGAAGTTTGCTAACAGAAGCAAGAGTGAGCTGACCTTCCAGCATCTTGCGCAACGGTAGCGGCAAGTTGACTCCCATGCGCCTGCCTACTGCAGAGATGCCACTACGCATGGCCGTCAGCATGCTGTTCATCATGCTGTTGGAAGTCTCTGGCAGGCCATGCATACTGCCAGGAATGAGCCTGCAGCATGAGTGCAGCTTGAAAGAAAGTGAAGCCCAAACACAGATTTGCAAGGCACTTGCAAGGATGTGACATTTGAGTAAGCACAAGCAAGAGAAAATTGCAAAGGGAAATTGTGCATGTAAGTTGGCTTCCATCTGGCAGGCAATGCTGACATGACTACCTGTGGAAAGTCACATCTGACAACTGTGGTGCTTTGCTCAACAGAACTTTGTCAGCACCATCGCCAGCAACAGAAGGAGGGCTGTGTCTGAGGCTGTCTGCTAGCGGTGCCAATAGACCATAACTTTCAGCATCCTGCAAATCATAAGCTTGACATGGTTTGGCAGCATTTTGTTCCGGTGGTATAGACACAAACAGCTTCATGGCCAATCGTGCAGCGGCAGCTTCAGCTCTGAAACAGTGACGCTGACGATGAATTATACATTTTTACGCAAACAAGCCCAACCTGTGTTGCCCAGGCTTCTGGCATTTCATTGCCGCCACCAAAGAGGTCGACACCATGGGCATGGTTGCCGTTGCCCCAAGCGGCTTGAGCAGACAAGTCAGCAGAGTGCAACTCCTCTGTTTGAGGCACGCTATCTCTCTCAAGCATGCTGTGCCACAGAGATCCATCTGCCTGCAACACAAATGTGTCGCTCATCCAGTTGAGATGCAGGATGACTGGCTCTCAGATGATTAAGCGATGAGGTTGGTACCGATTGGTCGATCTTTGCAGCCTCTGGATTGTTCTTGGTGAGCAGAAACTCTTGGCAGGCATCTGCTACACTGAAACCAGCTACAACTCCCTCCCTGGCGTGTTCAGCACTTGAGGTGTTGAGTAACTTCGTCAGAGAGCGCGTGTCTGAGGCCGTCAACCCCTTGGTGGTCACAACTTTGAGCACAAGTGGCTGACTAGGGTAGTCCGCCGGATACCTAAACAATACCCGTTGCACATCAGTTGCTTGAGTCGCGATGTGTCCATCGTAAGTGATCATTTTCCGTGTTCTGATAGGAGTCATTGATGGGCTTCGTATGCACTTCGTGATGCCTATAAACACGGACAGTGCTTGCGTTTCACGTTGCCCTGATCACTGGCATACGCTGCTCACCTCACAGCTAGTTGCGCGGAAACGTAATTAGGCTCTGTCCGGCCCGGATGCGGCACAAGCTGTAGGCTGAAGCCACGCGCATCCTCGTCCAGAATGAAATGATCTCCGAAAATTGCAGCCAAGACCTCCAGCTCCTCTTTCGCCTCTTCTTGAATCTCTCGACTTTTCAAGCTCTTTTTCTTTTTTTTCTTGGCCATCGTACCGAGGAAGAAACAGTACCGATGCCGAGATGACGGGAAAACGATGGCCCGCTATGCTGGATCGCTGCGGAACATCGTGTTTTGAAAAGGGAGGCTTCCGGGACCTGTTGCTTGCCGCTTCTTCTTCTCCGATCTGTCGACATAACGCCTACCTAGAAGCCTACCTAGAAGTAGGTCAATTATTGTCCAACAAAGTTAACAATTTGTTACATAGCCGAACGTCACTATTGATTGACTGCTATACTACAGGACCACTACGCAGCCAAGCTGCACTACTCTACAACCCCGGGGGCATCAATCTCTAGCCAATCATACCCAAATTCACAAATGTAACAGCTGCTGCATATGTGCTGCACATGTACATTGCTGTTATTATTATGCTATCACGAACTTTGCCTCAAGGAGCATCACATCAATAGTTTCCAACATTCTTTGCAATGATCAACAGGGAACTCTGCTACTCAGGCATTGGTCACCATTTAAGACAGCAGTGCCGCAACTGGGATCAACTACTGAGGCATGTGAAATCAGTAGAAATACTGTCACTTGAGCTTCTGATCATTGGAAAGCACCGGTGACAGAGGTGCTGCCTGACTCCCAGACAGCAGCTTCTTCAGCACTTCCCTGTGCTTGTCCAGCCACAAATACAAGTGGCTGGCAGCAAGGGTCATATCATTCCTGTCCTCACAAGTGCTGTCAAGATCAGCAGGCAGTGTATTTTTGTCTACAGTTGACCGGGAGGCACTCTCATCGTGCCTCTCAGGGTTCAGCTTGAGAAGCTTGGTCAAGGCTAAACGCAATGTTGTGGGGTCAAAGCTGGAATCCTTTTCACCTGCAAAATGTTGCACCCTGGAGTTTACTTCTGCTGCACTTAGGCATTGTGGTACTTGATCATTGCACAACCCTACAGCTTACTTCTGCTGCACTTTAGGTATTGTGGTGCTTGATCATTGCACAACCCTGGAGCTTACTTCTGCTGCAGGTAATTAACCATGGCACACAGCCGACAGCAGAGCTCACTTGGAGTTGTTGGTCCAGTCACAGTGGGGCCACTCAAGGTGAAGCAGGGCAGCAATGCAGGCAACGCCATCATGTTTCATGAGCCCTATGCTTACGGTACTTGCCTAGAATGAATGTGACGCTTTCAGCCTTGATTACAATGCATGCCTCCTCCAGCTGAGCCAGCTGTGCTGCCCAGCTCAACACCACCACAATGGCAATATCAACCGACAGCCCAATCAGCTTTACAACGTGGCCTGCATCCAAGCAGCCTGCGTCTGCACTATATGGATGCTCTGCCTCCCCTTTGGTACTGCCTCTGTCACTGTACATGCTCGGAGGCTTGTTAGAGCCAGAGCTGTTGCTGCCATGACCTTGCAAGGCTTTTGCGACTGCTTTTGGGGGCTCTGTGGGGCCGCTTGGGGTTTCGTCAGCAAGGAAGTTGGGAGTCTCGAGCTTGCTTGGCAAGCTATATAAGGGTAGTGCACCTATTCCATGAAGCTGAGCTAGCAGCAATACAGCAGGCGCCATGCCAAAAAGATTGAGCGCCTTTTCAGCCAAGTAGATGTATTCATCGCTGTCTAGCTTCACAGTGGGTGCTACCTGCAACCAAAAAGTGTCACACGCTGCACTGTACTCGCTGAAGATGAGGCTGGTTTGCTGGTACCTTGCTTGCTGATCACCTCAAACAGACCTGAGTCGAGATGATGACATGCCTGATGAATGGTGTAAGTCTGTGTGCTCAAGAGTGGGTTGTTCATGATGGAGACAGTGACGCCTCAATAAGGAACGGAGAAATCGAAAGTTGAGGCTGAGTTTTCTGATGTCTCACCTGATGTGCGGTCTTGATGAGATAAAAAGCTCTCCACACTTGGCCATCATCTTTCAGCAGGTGGACCATGCGAGCCAAGGCCTCTGATCCCACAGCTTGCCCATGCTCTAGCAAATCCTGTGCACAGTGAACATATCAATTCCGTGGCACCTGGTCAGACATTCACTCCATACTCACTCTTGCCTTATTTGGCAATTGAACAAGAAGTGCTGGTTCTCAAACTTTTGCTGTTATGACTTTGTAACCTGACATGTCTCTAAAGTTTAAAATGTGGATCTTGATGACACAGCCCTTACCTGTGTCACCTTGCATGCCAGCTCTAGCTCACCAGTCATCATGAGCATCCGGACCAAGCGGTCACAGCTTGCAGTCTCCACAGGTAGGTGTTGCAAGCGCATGTCGTTCATAATGCTCAAGCTGCCCTGCAGCTGCTCAGCATCCAGCAATGCTGCCAGCACTGTACTGTATGCAGCACTATCAGGTTGCACCTGCATATGATGTAACACTCCAAGAGTGAAGACCCTCACAGTCCTGCCAGTACGACATGTGGATGTACACATATGCAATCATGTTCAGACTACACTCTAGGTGTGGCTCTCCCTAGAGGTCATGCAGTCAAGGATGATCATGTCAGCTGTACTAAGCATGACACACAACAGGCCATGGTACAGCATAGTGTGAGCAAGAGCCCCCTGGGCTGTATGCAACAGCCCCCAACATTGGCTACCTGTGTCTGCCGTGCAGCTTGAAAGACCTGAACTACATGTTGCCACTGTTTTGCTGCTTGCAGTGCTGCCAGCAGGGCATTGAGGCAGGCTCCATCAGGCTGCATGCCAGCCGCCTGCAGCACTGTCCATGAAGCGTATGCCTGATCCCACTGACCCAGCTGTGAGCAGCATGAGATGATACGCATAAGCCCTGCTCCATTGGCTGACAATCCCTGCAGCACCAAAACCATCATGGACACCACGGACTGAGGACAGACCAACCATTTGTTGGGTCCCTGGGTCAACAAGGAGCATATGCAACCTGTCAAATGCAACCTGTTTGTCACGACGCGTAAATAAAGCCCCCAAGTACATTCCTTTGTGCAAAGCCCATACATGGTCACAACCATCAGCATGCTAACCTAACACAACAAACAGGCCAGCATGCTGGCAAACAGAAGCGCGCATATGAGCACCATTTGCCACACCTGCTGCAACTTGAGCTGATGCACATGAAGGGCTTGGCCTGCAGCCCCCACATGGGTCAGCAAGGCCATCAGAGTGTCATATGTGGAAGTGTCTGGAGGTGTGCGCCCTCTGCTCAGCATCTGGTTGAAGACGCTTACACCACTCTCAGCCAATGTCACTCGCACCTCTGGCGTGCAGCTTTGGGTAGCAGCTTTGTGCAGTGCCGCCAGCACATGGTTGAAGGACAGCGTGTTCGGCACTATAGCAACCTGCAGACACATGCTGACTGTTGCTTCACGCATCAAAGACTTTGAACAGGATTGTATGAATGTCGTACACAGTAATGCCGGTTATCAAATGAATCACAACAGTAATTGTTTTCAAGCTGTACACAATGCGTTACGCAGTGCACAAACTGCACAGCTGCAGCCTGTGTTTCTGTATGTGTGTGTGTTTTGACAAGTCTGTCTGCAAAACACGTGCAGCAAGGATTGCGAAAACCACACCTTAGGTTGGCACATGTGGTTCAGGACTTGCATGGCATACTGCCAGTTGCCGAGCTCTGCATAGGAGCTCAGCAGAGTCACATATGTCATGATGTTTGGCTGCAGCCCGGCTGTGTACATGTCATCAAACACCTGCTGCACCTGCATGAGTACAGCAGCAATGCTGAAGCGCACACTTCATACCTCATCCCCCATACCCTGCTCAGCAGGCGTTGCCCTTTTCTGATCAGTATAAAACAATGAATAGAGCTAACTTGAGATGTTTGTGCTCATATTTTACAAGATCTGTGCAGAGATCTGTCAAGGCACAGGCAGAATCAGCCGAGTAACATTGCACAGACTTGATCCAAGCTCAGGAATGGGCATGTGATGCACGCCTTGGTGTTAAGGTGGATTAGATTGTAAGCAATGTATGTCCCACCTGCTCAGACATGCCTTGCTTCATGTAGGCTGCCATGATGGTGTTGATGGTGACTATGGGAGCTCTCACACGGCTGCCACGCCCCAGCAGGTGCTTGAAGTGCTTTTGTGCCTCTGACCACTCACCCTGAACCAGAACAGTCTACCTTACATGTCTGGAAGACTTCAACAATACTTGATGGTCCTTAGTCATGCGTTTGACGCCATGCAACCCTTCTCCACTACCTCAACCATCATTCCCCTCAGCTATCAGACCCCTGAGCTTAACCCAGACCCCAGAACACAGGGTGCAACAGATGACAGTCACATGTGTGCCACCTTGACAGCCCCAGAACTTCATCAGGGCTTGCAAGATGCGTAGTGCCGCCAATGCAGATTCCTTGCTGGTGCATGATCTGTGCCTGGCAGAGTAATGCTACACAGAGTCTCTAGTACATGGTGCTGAATTACCGTGTCAACACTGTGTTCACTACAGCTTCAGCCAGACTTGATGCACACCTACCTGATGCACAAGAGCTTGGACATAAGCATTGACGCAAGCTGGGTTGGCCTCTAAGCCTGCCTGCTCCAGGTACGCCCACACCTGTACTCACCATCCTCATGAGAAACTTGTGCACAGTGTGCAATGCACACAATGGCTACAGTTTGCTTTTGCTGCTGCACACCTTGTTGTCAGCTACTAGGCTCATGCTCAATGCATGAATGCTACGTGATTGAATCATGCCTGTCATTTGCAATATGACCTTTGTAGGGACGTGACAGCTGTCAGAGTTAGGGAACAGCTCACAATACTTTCTGAATCAATGCAGACTGGCGAGTGCATGCAAAGCTGGAGTGTGTGGCTAAGTCATCATTGTTACCTCCTGCACTAGGTCGTAGTCATGCGCATCCGCACCAGCTATCAGCAAGGTGCCAAAGGTGGTGATGGTCAGCTCCACTCCTGACCCTACCATGGTCTGAAGCACCTGAAGCGCCAAAGCACTTTGTGGGCAACAAGCACAGCAGCTGGTCTGCTTGCCTTTCTGCTTCAGTACATAACACAAAGCCCAGACTGTCATAACAAGCCTAACTAGAGTGGGCAGCATTGAGCAAGTACTGTCAAGAAGCAGCGCCGGACACAGAGTTGAAGTCAACAACAAGCAAAGCAGAGCAGGCAAGTCTACTTTGCGCAAACTGGGTTCAGTACCTGCATAGCCCTATTGAGCTGGCCTGCATTGCAGCAGGCTTTCAGCACTGTATTGTAGGTGACTGTATCTGGCTGGATGTGCCCTGTACTTGACTGCATGACCTCCAGAAAGGCCAGAGCCTGCGTTTTGACAAACAACAGCTGAGTGCAATTGTCCCAGAGGAAGTGTCTGCATTACAAGAGGTGCACCAATAAGACAGCATGCAGCCGTCAAAGCTCCTCACCGTGACAATGCTGCAGATAATGCTGCAGAGTGTGCAAACAACAACAAAATGCTATGTTGCAGCACATACAGGACACCCTGGCCTAAGGGCAAGCAAGATCTCCTTGATCCAATGCTCTGCATTAGAAAACATGGTGGCTTTGCTGAGACAAGAGGAACAACCCGGGTTGTTCCTGGGCCCAGCATGTAGCTATGGTATACCTTCTGCCAGAGGGTGGGCTTTGCTCTTGCATAAGCAGCCAGAAGGGCATTACAGCAGACTCTGTTGGGTGCAATCTGTGACACGTTCATGTGCCTCAGAACTGGTGCCGGTCCCATGCTGCCACCCACAGGATTAGTCGTGGGCCTCAGGCTTAGCATCTCCTGTCTGTTCATCGCAGCCTCCTGAATCCTCCTCACTGTTGAGTCACTGTGCTCATCTGAGGTTGAGCAAGGTGTTCTGACTGCAGTGTTCTGTCCAGGCTGTTCTTGAGGAAACAGAGCACGCTGGACAGATGACGCTGTGTCACCAACATGCATGCTGGAGAAGGACTGCAGCAGGTCCGGTGAGCTGCTGGTCTGCCCAGTCAGCGCTTGGGTGTATGCTGCATAGGGGGGTCTTGCAGGGCTGTGCAGACCTACCCCTGATCCTGTGTGTTCCAAAGATGAACTCTGCTCTGCGTGCTTGGGCATGTAGTCACTTGGGCTGTAGCTGATGCTGTTACTACTGCCTGTTGATTGAAAGCTTCTGCTTAGGTGCAAGGCAGAAGGGCTCTGCGTCACAGTATTGCCTCTACTTACTACAAGTTTTGGATCATTTGAAACCAGGAACCCCTTGCTGTGATCAGTTGTGGGTCCTGGGAGATCACTGGGGGCTTGGCCCAAGGGGTGGGTCTGCTTGTCTGATCTAGCGAGGGCATGACTAAGCAGTCCTTTTGACTTGTCATTTGGACTACCCATGCTGTGCTGGGAGGAGCTCATGCTTTGTTGCACCTCAAATGGAGAGCTTGAAACCTGCTGGGCACTGCTGGACATCATCTCCGTAGTCTTGAATGTATGGGATAGTCCTGATGCAGTGAATGCCGCAGACATCTGAGCAGCCTGATGCTGTGGTTTTCCTGCATCATCTGTTGACATTGCCCTGTCAGTGCGCAAGCCCATGTTGCCACCATCCCAGGCAACAGCTTGGGGAGGGCCAGATGAGGCGTGACTAAGGGCCATCTCTGTGACTTCTAGAGCAGGTGCAGCAGCAATTTCCATGATCCTGTACAAGGGACTATTGACTCCCTGGGATTGCCAACTGGCTGCGCACATCTGCACAAACAGCTGTTCTGCTAGCTGCCATTGACCACCACGCTCTAAGGCATTGATGAGGCTGCAGCAGGTGACCACATCTGCTAACACACCACGTGCTTGCATGTCATCAAAGACCTGCGCAGACAGATACATGTCAGCACAAGTTCAACACCAAAATGCCTTGCTAATGGTGGCATAACTCAGCACCAGGCACTGCACACAAAGCTATGGCAGCCCTAGAAGCTACTGAGGGACCAAGTTATAAAAGCTGTATATTGTCTACAAGGCTTGCAGCAAGCTGCCAGTATAGCTGAAAGGCTCAACAGATAGCCACGAAGCCAGGCTTGACAAAAACCAGTAGTGTGCTTGCTGAATGAAGCATACCTGTAATGCAAGGGCCCATTGCTTGCCCTTTGCCAAGGCACTGATGAGGCTGGAGCATGTGATGGCATCTTGTCGCAGCCCTTGGGCATCCATGCTCTCATAGATACCCAAGGCCGCTCTCCACTGCCCACCTGTAAGCACAAATGTCCATCTGCTAGTTCAATGGAAGGTAAACAAAAATCCATAATGCCTTGTTGAGCATCCAGCTTATGAAGCAGCTTGCCTATAGGATTGCTATATGCATGGTAAGAATCACCATTGAAGGGTGGTATGATGTGCACTGCTGAGAATGCCTCTTGCATCAGCTTTGCAGCCACTTTTTGAGGACAGGCAAGGTACCTTTGTCACATGCTGATATGGCTGCATTGGTGATTGCAGTGTCTGGGCAAACCCCTGTCTGTGGCAGGCTTTGATAAATCTCCAGGGCTTTCCTCCAAGCTCCCTCCTTACCAAGTCTGCTTACCATCTTGGTCAGACCTGCAAGCAGTAGCACTGACACATCAGGACAGGAACTAAGTTGAAATCCTTTGCCCACTTACAGAGTGGATCAATGGCTGAACATGTCACTGTGCAGTGGATGCAGTGATATCTGTTTTAGGGCAGAGTGGAACGGCAACATTGTCGGACACAAAAGCAGCACAAACAGGGGCATTGGCAGGGGTGCATGTCAAATACATCAGCAAGACATACAGTCCAGAAAGCCAGAACCTGGCAAGCGAGGGTTGAAAGTGGTGCTGGACAACAGGTGCTGTACTTCTCCTGTGCCGTCTCTAGCTGCATGCATTGCTAGACCCAATCTGCAGCATGCCATGCTGCTTATCAAAGGGTTGGCTGGTTCAAGATAGTGCAGGGGGCCAAAGCGTGGAAAGTGCGCAGCAGTCTGGTACATAGTACAAGGTGGCCTGGCTCCAGGCTAGCTTACGTTTTCATGTCACAGATCCGGTCCTTGCTCAGCCCTGTGACACCTGGAGGGCGCAAGGAGTAGTCAAAGAAGGAAGTAGCTGTGTGCATTTCTGACTGGAGACCCCATCAGCACTAGTCGTGTCAGAGGCTGCAGCTGTGTATAGCAGATGCTTGGCAGTGCGGGACAACACCGTTCAGCACGCCTTACCAAGATTGTGCTGCACCCCGACCTGATAAGGAGACGAGGCTTCTCGGGCGTGCAAGCTTGGTGGCCATAAGTTCATTTCCACCGCCGTCATAGTTTCGGCAACTTTCTAGCCTGTCGCTGCAAGTTTGACGACGTTGCTGCTCAGCACCGCACCTGTTGCTATGACCCGGCCCTGAGCAGGGACCCGTTGGCAAGACATACCCCGAGCCGCCTATGGCATAAATCGCAACCTCAGGTGCAGGCAGCATTTGGCCACCACAGCTGCCACAGAAACAGCACAATGAGGTGCCGACCGCCAAGGGACTGGCGGTGCGCGCTGAAGGCACGCCAGGCTATGCTACTACCTCACCTCAAGAAACACTTCAGTCACATGCGGTTGGCGGCAGCTTTCCTGCTACATGGCCAAGAGCCTGATCTTGCTAACGAGGCACTGCACCCAGCCACTGCTCAATTCACAGCTCACGCAATACGCAGCCTGACACAAGGGGTGACAGTGCGAGTTCGGAACACAGCAATGTGTCATGAGTCTTGGACATGACAAGACCAGTGTGACAGCACATGTTAGTTTGATCCACGCAGGGCACGTGCGCATGCGCAGTGCTTTCTGCGCTCATCATGCAATTTTGCTGTGCAACCTCGTTCGGCATCGAGTACGCCGAAAGCTAGCTTGGATCATAAGGCTGTGGCCCGCACACGCCTGCCTGATGCATGTTACAAACCACAAATTGCCCCATGACGTGCTGATCCTCGAGCATAGTTTGCGTGGAAAGACTGGTCTAAAACTTGGTGAGGTTAGCACCAGTTGCATTACCATGCAGAGGCTTCAACTCAGCTGAGCTTTAGCAGGTGTAAGTTGGTTAGACAAGTAGGATGCTGACAGCTGCATGAGCTAGGACGTTGTATTAAGTGCAGCAGGCAAATACACAGACAATGGCTTTGCTTCGTTGATGCCAACAAAGTATGTACAACACAACCTTCATGCATTTGGAATATTTCCAGCGCATCAGGACAACTGCAAGCACCCTGGCACAGGAACAATTGGCAGTGCAGTATGTGACCATAGTCGCAAACCTTCAAATATGCCCATGAAAATGCTACATGCAATGATGTATACAACGCCAAGACACCACAAGGATGTCAGCAGTGCCCATGTTGACCACCCTTGCAGGCTATTAAGGAAGCAAGGTAGCACTAGTATGGACTGCAAATGTGATGCAAACAGGCTGTTGACGCCCCAAGGTATGCAAAAAGTTTACCAGGTACAGGTCAGGCATGATGTATGGCACTGATCTGTGAAGTGATGCTGATGAGACACCAGTAGTTGTTGCTGCATCATTGCACACGTGCAAAGTCAGACGCAAGGCATGTGCATGGCAGTATAAGAGACAGCAGGAGTCCTTCCATGTCGGCACACTTCCATGGCCTTGATTGTGCTAGCATGTGAGGAGTCATTGCAACTACTCAAAAACAAGATCTCTGCCGTGCTGTAGGCACCTGTGACAATTGCAAAAACTCTCTGAATTGAATCATGTGCTTGCTTGTCCAGAGGTCAATCTTTGCTGCTGCCTTGACTCCGCATCAGCCAGCAACCACTACTGTGGCTTGCCCCTGTCCTGGTTCAAGTCCCCTTCCAGGTATAGGTGCACCTTTGAGAGAGCTTGGTGTTACATCCCGTACACCATTTTTGTCCACTACCTGCAGTGACCATGGTGCTGAACTCAGCAGAAGTACTTCCACATTGCTTCAGCATTGTAGCAGCTATAGGGCACGGCAGAGCATGTCAGCTTGACAGCAGCCAAGGTGCCTGTACCTTGATGATGAAGTCTGGTGGAGCTACAACAAGCCTATTCTTGACCTCGTCTATACCCTTGACATGTAGCTCAAGGGCCTCAGCTTCAGTCAGATTTGGGTGCCAAAGCTTGTCTAGCATTGCCAGTACAAAATATGAACCTGCATAAGCATACAAGATGTTGCGTTCATTGCAGGCGCTGGAACCTGAGCAGACAACTATGCAGAAGGAGACCTACCATAGCCGTTTCCAGCAATGTTCATCTTGTGCATCGTCGCAAGATAGTCCATCCAGTACAAACTAGGTCCTGCTTTTTCATCAAAGCCAGCAAAGAGAATGTTTACTTGGTAGGGTTTCTGCATGACACACAAACATTGAGATATCGAAGGCTCACTGTTGCAGTCTTTAGTCACTCATAACTTCATGGCATACACACCTTTCGCAAAGCAGTTGCCAGCTCTCCTCGTGTGTAGTTTGCAACAGCGTCTGTTGTTAGCTGCTGACCATTGCGAAGCGCATACAACCTGACATTAGCCATGATGTACTCTGAAAATTGGACTCTGTCACCAGGATCTCCTGCCAGCGCCATAATTTTGTGGCTATCAATCTGTCTGAGCTTGTCCTCGTCGTGCTTGATGGTGATGATCTGTTGCACAGCTGTAGTATCACCGCAAAGCATCACAAAATCTTTGCCCTTGATGCCCATCAAATACTCCATGCTGCTCCGCTAGCGTCTGCAGCGCCGTTCGTGAACTCGTTCCCAGCGTGTGTCAGTGATCTACGTATGAGAAGCCTGGTGGAAACTTTCTGGACGGTTCCACCAAAAACGACTTGGTCTCCCTACAGACGTCCTTGTGCAAGTGATGAGCGGACAAGCTTAGCACAGATTGTTGAGCAGAAGGAAGCAGTCGAAGCAACTTCTGTCTTGTGCTTGGTAATTTTGTGCTCTCTAGGTTTCGGGCTCTGCCTTTCTGCCAATTCAGTGCGTCTGTACGTGCGTCTGCCAAAGCATAAATTTGTTGATCTCGGACGCACACTGGGCAGACTCCCTGTATTGCCGGGCACACTCCGTGCATTGCTGATGCACCGATGTAATCATGCATGAGCTGTAGATAGCTGTTGAAGGTTTGTGCCGTCGGTCGAGGCACTAATCAACCCGAGATCTGCAGACTGGCATGCTTCTCAGCCTTGCTGCACCAGTAGCGATCCTGGTGCTGTCCGGTTTTGTTCTAGGCCCGGTAAGCCAAACCACTGAGAAGTCACAGTCAGAACAGTCAAGTGATCATCACTTGCTTGATTGTCTCACTGTTGTGGTTCCACCGCAGAAGTTGACGTTTACCGCACTTGTGGCCATCAGTGGTCTCATCTGTGCCTTCCTACTGTTAATCCACCTGTGCTGCACGCAACAACTTCCACACAAGCAGAAGGTGGGTGACACTGTCCTGTTTAGCAACAAGTACACATGCAACCTGGGCAAAACGGGACTGTCAGTCTGTGAATGCTCACTGCAAGGGTGCTTTTGGCTTCTTCCACCCATTTGCAAATGGCGGAGGTGGAGGAGAACGTGTTCTGTGGTACGCAGCTGTTGTGTTCCAAGTTGCAAGCAAGCAAGTAACCAAAGCCATGATACCTGCTTGTGCAGGTGTGCAGTAGCTGCAGTGCAAGCGGTGGCGCCCGAATCCAAGGTGCTCACTACTTGACCATAACATTGTCAAAAGCATGAAATATAGCCTGCCAATTGTCTGATCCATACATCCTGAGTTCAGTGCTTTCTGATTAAAGCTATTGTGTAGGCGCCTGCAACCCTACATTTGATTGTACATAAATCGGTGTGAGGAAGACAACAGTCTGCATGTTCTTCTTTGTCTCAGGTCATCATATACTCAGGCGATGGCCTGAGCGCACACCAGCTGTTGGGAAGCGCAGCATCCAATTTCAACATCACTGTCACCGACAGATTTCAGGTCTGCCAAAGCCACAAATTTGCTGCAGACACACAGCACAGTGACGCAGTTGATCTGCTGGGGCTTGACAGCCTTTCTGCATATCAATTATGCAGAGCATATAACTGAGATCACATACCCAAACAGAATGGCAGACTATGGGCGTAAGCATGCAATACCAGCCACAACAGCAGTACGGTCCACGATGTACGCATCAGCCACACGGTGACGTGTCTTCAAAGTGTGATCCAGGCTCATCAAGTGCAGCAACTGACGTGGGATGAAAAGGCAAATCGCTTCCAGATTGCAACTTGAATGGGCTACCTGCAGGTGATCCAACTGCACAATCGGCATCTGCTGCTACCAGAGCGCTACCCTCGCTTCACTCTGCTGGGACAAGCGCTCGGTTCCTTCAGGCTTGGACATGAGGCTCTCAAGAACGCTGTACCTGAGGTTTGTCTCATGTCATGAGGTCCCCCAACACCACCTGTATCTGATATGTGTGACCTACTCTGGTGTCGTTAGCTTCTGCAGAAGTGCATCCATCACATGTGCACTTTTCTACAGCTACTTGGCTGCACAAGTTGACAGCATGTCTGGTTCGAATCTCAACAGGGCAAGTGCCACGAGGACAAACAAGTGACATAGGTACAGGACATGCGTAGCAGACACCAGCTGTTTCTTTGGTGAGCGCAGATCTTTGTGGACACTACTGGCTGGGCGTTCACATACCCCCTGGCCAGGCTAGCTGGCTGTAAAGTAGTGGCATATACACACTACCCCATGGTCAGTGCCAACATGTTGCAGCGTGTCATGCTACGCACATCCACCTACAACAACCAGCTGGCAGTGGCAAAGAGCGGCATCAGGTCTCTCATCAAAGTGGTGTACTACTATGTGGTGGCTGCCATCTATGGTGCTGCTGGAGGCTTTGCAAATGTGAGCTGCATTATGCTCTGCTGTCAATGCCAGCTGTGCTTGTCATGTCACATAGGTGCAGTACTGCATATGCACACCGTTGCATGCTTTGCTTAATACTGTTGGCGTGCAAAAGGAAAAGCAAGCAGGTCTGCATACTTGTGCCGACGCAGAGCAAAACAGCACCAAACATCAACAGCAGCTCTACAGACGCAGCAGAACCCACATGCGCACTCAACAAGGGTATCTGTTACTCACGTGTGCTTCTTCAGGTGTCCATTGTCAATTCCACCTGGACAGCTGGCCACATCAGGCAGCTCTGGTGGAAATGGAAGGCGCCTATAGTTGTGTTTCCCCCTTGCAACACCCTGACCCTGCAGCAGCTACCCATAGACCGCAAGCTGAAGCGCCTGTATCTGGTGTCAGTTGCCCAGTTCAGGCCTGAAAAGAATCACAAGCTGCAGCTGGAGGCTTTCGCTCATGCTCGCCAGACTGCGCTCCAAGACCCAGACTCTGCAGGTTGGTCTCACCAATACCCCTGTCATGACACTCAGTGGGTATCAGCAAAGTCGGCAACATATTCTGCTGTGCAGGATCGGGGTCTAATCTGCAGTGTGGTCATGTTGCTCAGTGATGTTCACTCAGGCAGTTGTACATCATCAACCTGTCAATGAATCAGGCCTGGCAGACATAAGTCTTACCGTGTGATTCACCAGCATGCCTGGCCTGTGTCAGAGCGTCTGAAGTCTTGTGACATATCACTTAGCATGGCATGCATCTGCAGGCAATCATGAAATGGTGACTGTGTGGATGCAGAAAGTGCAGTGCTTGCTGCTCAACTGAAGCTGGTTGGCAGCTGCCGAGGTCCAGATGACCAATCCCGACTAACCCAGCTGCAGAGCTACAGCCAAGCGTTGGGTCTGCATGACTGTGTGGAGTTCTGCATCAATGTACCCTTTGATGAGCTGACAAGCTTGCTGGCTGGAGCTGTGGGTGGGCTGCACACAATGCTGGACGAGCACTTTGGTATCAGCATTGTGGAGTACATGGCTGCAGGCAAGCTCGGTGCATGATGAGGCTCTCGTAAGGATGACAGATTGAATCAGCGATAGGCACAAACAGCATTGGCAGCACCAATCATGTGCTCTGTGTACATGCAAGACCCAGCCACGCCATGCTTGCACATTTTTCAAGCACTCATTCATTTATGTGCATCCCAAAGCACCAAAATGCCTGCTTACTGTTAAGCAAATCCTTAACGACTGGCATGGCTTGGTGATGTGCATGATAGCATTGTCAGACTCCTGCAGGTGTGGTGCCCATTGTGCATGACTCGGGCGGCCCCAGAGCAGACATTGTAAAGCCTGAGCGCATGCAGCACAGCTGGCAGACAACTGGCTATCTATGTACAACAGAAGAGCAGTATGCAGATGCCATCACAGAGGTGCTGTGCATGGACCAGCAAGACAGGCTCAAGATTGCAGCTGCCGCCCGGCAGTGAGTCTTCAGCATCTCTGCTGCTGTTTGGCCATGTTGTGTCAATTGTCTCCTGCCCAAAGCAGTGCTTGAGCTCAGACGTGTCCTGCCATGACTGGGGGTGCTCCAAGTTGCAGCATCACTGTGTGTGCAACACTTTGCGCTCGATTATGATAGTCTGATGCTATGCAGGCGAGCAGCAAAGTTCTCAGACCAGCAGTTTGAGCAAGACTTCGTCAAGGCAATCCAGCCGCTTCTATGACAAGTTTTGCGCTTCTTCTTCTGACCTTGGTGTCTGCTCAGTGCATCACGACTCCCTAGTGGTGCGCACAGAAGATGCTGCTGACACACTCACGGCTGTCAGCTTTCAACTCAGCTTAGCTTCCATCAAATGACAACATGACGCACGCCACAGGGAAAATCATGGAACAGCAACAACAACCTCTTTTTAGCCACGAGTAGCAGATTACCAGTAGCAGATTACCTCTCATGCCTACGCATTGTATTGGTGGCCATAGCTTGGACAATACTTGTGCCTGACTATTGAGTGCAACATAAATTTGCTGTATTTGATGCAATCTTTCAATGATCCAGGCAATTTAACAAGCTCTACAAATTAGTGTATCCTTGGGAAGAGATCCAATGTATCAACGGAACATAAACTCGGCCAGCAGGGTTTAAAACCCTTGCACTGACCTTTCTCCAGCAAATGTGGCAGAACGGACCTTACCACGTAACAGGTTTTGCGACCTCATCCCTATATGCATAATTTGCAACAGACAGACAGCTCTCGTAGCATGCATTACATGCCAGTAATCCATGTAAACCGTGGTATGGTTCCAGAAATGAGCTGTGCTGCAAATACTGTCAACTACTTAGCGGCCAGTTCCTGCTCTCAACAACAGCCTGCACACAAATGGCTGTGCTTTCTAGGGGGTAGGAGTGCATTGTCTCATAAGCCGAATGCATGCACCTAAAGCTAAATAACAAATACTTGGCAATGCACTGTAAACGCTGCAACATACATTGCAGCTCTCACACTTTTTCGACAAACAAAAACGCAGAACCACTGACTTCACACGCTAAACGACTTGCAACAGTAAATCCTACAGCATACTTCAGTATAATGATACAGATTTAATACTGAGAAAGTGTCTGGTGTACAAAATTCCTCAACAGGCCCATGAGGGCATCAGGTAACTCTTCGTGTGACAGGTGGCCACACTCAGGTAAGACAGCAACATCACAGTTGTGCAACTCTGCTGCTAGAGCATGTGCTCTTGCAGGTGTGACAATGCGGTCCTTTGCACCAGTGACCACCAAGGCAGGCAGCCCATTGCAGTCACTGCAGAACTGGCGCACAGCGTCGTTGCTCAGGTTGCGCTTCAACCGGCTCATCTGCATCATACAGGCACCTGAACTTGGTGACTTCATCCCTAGCTGAACAGAGATAGTCCTACATTCTTTCTTTTGTTGCTCTGCTATCCAATGCGTCACACAAAAGAGCAAGTATGATCATTGCAATATGCAAAACCAAAGTGTAATGCCAAAGCATACTGTCAGCAGCAAGCGAGCATGAAGTGTATGCCTCGTAGCAATGAATAGTGTTTTAACACAGCAATGCAGAAGGTGCTGCCACTTGCATGATTCACAGAGCATAACTGCAACTCTAGCTAATGACACAACATGATGGCCACTACTCACCTCAAGCAGAGCCAGGTCCCAGCCTTGCACCTTGAGGGGCTGCTTGTACAAGTGCAACACCTCAGGAGTGAGCTTGGTGACATCAAACCAGGCACGCCTGTTGGCCACCTCTCCCACCTCACTGCGCAGCAGTGGCCGCAAGATGCGCCTGCCCAGCCTACATTGCAAAAGCATTGGATGCTGCCGATCATGCATTGTTATAGACTGGAGACTCTTATGGGCTGATCCAGCGCGCATGACTCTTGCCGCACATGAAGCTGCTGCAATGTAAATCAACGACCGCAAGAAAGACATCATGACACTCATACACTTGACGCAGGCTAAACATCATTCAAGTCAAGACCAGAGCAATGTTGCTGGTCCAATGCAGACCTGCACAAGGTGTACAGCCATGCAGCATGCACAAACAATGGAGCAGGAGGAGATCAGTACCGAAGAAACACATCAGACGGCACAGTCTGCAATCAATGCACAGTATCTACACAGCACACCCAGCTGAAAGTGTACCTGCTGCGACCAAGGAGGCGTGTGAAGGAAGGTCCAACTTCGCCTGCCACACTAGGATGCAACAGCACCAGCCCAACCACTTCAACATCACACTCAGCCCCGCAAACCACCCCTTCATTACCCTCAGACAGCCCCTGCATCGGACCCAAGGGTGGCCGCATGCTGTGCGCGCTTTGCCTGACCATATCAGAATTCAAACCTGGACCGCCCTCGTCCAGGGAGCTGCCAGCAAAGTGGTGCGAGCTGGTGCGTCGATGCCGATGGTGGCTGCTCTGTTGACTGCCATGTTGACTACCATGGCTGCTGTGAGTGTGTGTGGGGCTGCTGTTGCTGGTGGTGTTGCTGCGCAGAAGGCGGCGGCCGGCGTTGCGCTGCAGCAGGGGTGCTGAGAAGTCACCAGCAGTGCTGCCTGCTGACTCATCCTCTGAGGTGCTGGGGCTGCTCCACATCGGTCTGCCTGGATGCTGGGATGTGAAGCTGACAGCCACACTGCACCAAATGTTCAAAATTGATTGTAAGGCATTCACACAACCCAGTTATGCAGTGCAAAGGACAGCATGTCAGTGCTGCAGCGTCAAACACGTCCAGCTGCATAGTGTCACACTGAATGACTGCCACATGGTAGTCAGCCTGATTGGCATGCTTGCATATGCAGGGAGCATGTCAAGGCTGGAATGCAGATTGGCAATAGGCTCGCCAGCTTGCCCTGTGTTATTGTTGCCATGATAATTAGTTGTAGCTACTGCATTGTCTGGACCTTTCACTGCTCACTACAGCAATGCATGCCTCTCTTAGCTTTGATGTGACTAATATCTGGCTGGTCTTTCAATTCATGTGCTTGGAGTATAGACACCACTAGAACAGAATCAGGGCAAGTCCACAATGTTGTGCAGGGATCAGAGCTGCAGAGAGGCACAAAGTGTCTGCTGTGCCAGAATGCGTGTGTGCTGTCACCTGTCATGGGACGCTTGTGACTGGCTCTGCTGTTCCAGAACAATGGGCATTGGGCCAGTTGTTTGCTGTGGACCCTGCTGCTGCGCCGCAAGCAGAGCCTCAGCTGGGCTCCTCTGCACAGGACTGCTAGCATGCACGTCAATTACCACATGCGGCGTTTCATCCTTTGAAGCTCTGCACCATAGGACCATATCCGGTAAACTACGATGTGCTGTTTGCCTTGAACAACTGTGACTGTTACATCGTAGATGCAGGCTCTGCTTCCCTCAAGGACCTTAGCTGCTGTGAGCAAGCAGCATTGCAGCACAATGAACATACCAAAAGAATGTGCCAGGTCAAGCTTGAAGGACGCAGCTTTGATATCAAGAGAGGGCAGCCTGTGGTCAGCTGACTGCATGAGCAATTGGTGGTGCAGTCAGCCCACAAGTTCTTCAGCAGATGACGCTTCGTCAACATAGACACATATGCAAGGTGATACATAGTTTAAGTACCACAACAGCCAGACTAGCAGTGTGCAGTCCACTGCCACTGCCTCAGACACTCTTTGTCTGGTATCAGACAGGGGCACACCTGGAAGCTGCAGCAGCAGCCATGAGGGCAAGAAGGGCGCCATCAGAATGACCTGCCAGCAGCACCTGCTTCACGCCACAAGCAGAACACAGGTGCAGCACCAGATCTGCCTGAGCTGCCAATGAGTAGCGGCTCGTGCCTCCACTGCGCTGCGCGGGCCTGGAAGTCAGCCCTGTATAACACAAGCATGCACATCAGTGACTGCCATGAGCAGAACACAGATGTGCTACAGATCCAGAATGCAAGAACGGCGTGGGTCTTGTTGACAAGAGTGATTCTGCAGAGCGCTGCGTGCTGTTGAGGGAGTTGTCTTTGTAGCTTCGCCGCCAGCGGAGTTACACATGGCTTGTGCTTGTACAACTCTGCTGCTTGTGTAACCCACATCATGAAATCTGAATTAGAAAGAATTTATGCATGTGGAGTTGTGGGTGTCACAGACAAGGGAGCAGATGCACACCACAAGCCAAGGCTGAATGCATGACAATTGCAGGCTTCTGGTTTCAGTTTCAGAAGCCTTGTAACGAATGCAAACTGCAAATGCTCAGCTGACTCCCCAGCAACACAGAAGCGCTAATAGCACAAGACAACTTTATTCACCAATCTACTCATGATGATTCCTTACAGCTTCAGAGCCACTAGTCATTCAGCTGTTACTGTTGGATTTCAGGTGCTTTGGTGTGATGTGGGGGCGTGTGGGCTTACCAAAGGCAGGCCTGTCAAAGGCTATGACTCTGCAGCCAGCAGTATCGGCAAGGGGCTGCATGATGTTGCGCCAGGCAAATGCGCCACCACCAAAGCCATGCACCAGCAGTATAGCAGTTTCATCTGGACAAGTAGCCTACACACCCACACACAGCAGCTTTAGCTGCTGTATACACATCATACGCAGCTCGCCAGCCACCACCACCAAAGGGGACTGGATTTTGGCTTTGGCTTTGGCTTTGGGTGGTGCACCCTCCTGGTGCCTCATGCAAAGTATCTCACATTTTGCTGACAGGCCTCCCAAATGTATAGTGTTGCATTTGCCAGAAGCAAAGTAGCCTTCACGGGAAAGCAGTTGCAACACTGAGCACCCACGCACACACCATTCAACACAACAAGCCAAAACTCGACGTGGCAGTCCCGTTTTGCAACATATTTAGAATCAAAAGATGCTGGAACAGCTACTTTGGGAGAGGATGTGGGGTTACAGGAGCAGACGCACCTTAGTGGGATAGGCTTGCTTGTAGTGGACACTGAGACCATGACACTGGATAAACAAGGAGTCTTTGTCCGCCAGCTGGCTAGCAGGCACATCAGTGTCGCCACCGTCTGACTCATACTGTGAGTCAGCCTGCTGCTGTGACTGCCGCATCTGGCGCCACGTCATCTCACCTGCCTGCATCCACCACACATACTTCTTCGCTGCTCTTGATTTTAACCCAGATCAGCTCATACAGATGAGCATGTGAGTGCCACCTTCATGAAATCTGGTTGCAGGCCATTTTGTAAGGCAGAGTGCACACTGGGCAAGCATTGCACAAGGCACAAGTCTGCTGGCAAGCCACAAAGGCTGCTTGCTGCACCTGACATGCTTTGAATGCTGATTGGGCATCCGATGTGGAAGGGGCATATCAATCAAGCTCAAGCTGCCAGAGCAAGAGTTCTGCCAGAGTGTCGCCGATGAAATAGATTTATGCATTGTCTGCTAACCAGCAACCAAACAACGATTGCCCTCCCACTTTCAGGGACTTTGACGTCGGTGCTGACACAGCGAAGTTTGCTGACCTGCCAGGGATGTGATTGCCCAAGGAGCCCCAGCTTGTATCTGTTGCGTGCCCAACCCACAACTTTGCGAGCCACCAGGATGTGCAGCAGACTGAAACCCAGAAAGTCCAGGAACAAGAAGACAGCCGGTGGGTGGTACGAGGGCCTGTCAAAGATGGATGCTTTGACCAGCAAGAAGGGCACTGTCACGGCTGCTGATATGATGGCAGTGTACAGGTATGGCCTGCAGGTGGACAACCTGGTATTGGTGGAGGCACAAACAGGAGGCATACAGGTGTTTTCAGCAAAGTGCCAGGCACAGCTTTTGATTGGGCTCGAAGCAGCAGCAGCAGCAGCAGCAGCAGCAGCAGCAGCAGCAGCAGCAGCAGCAGCAGCAGCAGCAGGATGCTCAATTATAGCTTTGCTGGCAATGACTGTGCAATTGATTGCCAGGAGAGCGCAGCATGAAATGCATTGGCTGGTGCAAGCTTGGCACCCTATGCTGCAAGTGGGCATGCAGCGCATGATGGTCCATGGATGCTGCCAGGCCAAATGCTTGCAGCATGCAGCATGAATGTATGAGCAGCTGGACGGGACATGACTCACTGTTTGCAGCTGCGCGCCGAGCCGCAGAGGTATGACACTATGATGGCTGCTGCTCTGAGCAAGGACAGCAGCACAACATCTTCTAGGGATTGACCCAGGGCGTAGTGGAACTGATGGGGGCCACAGCGGAAAGGCAATGCACAGGGAACTAGCAGAGTGTATGTAACCAGTGCGCTGCTTGCTTCCAGCAGAGCCAAACCCCATGGAGCCTGCAATGCACGTGCGAAGCAATAGCTTCATGTTCTGTGATTACATGAGGCAACAGGTGCATGCACTCAAGATGTGTCGCAAAGTGCTTGTTCTGTGCAATGCAGCGCAGGCTGCACAGTACAGAAACAAACAGTTGGGGTTGCATGGAACACAGCAGGAAACATTTACTGTTTGTTGTGTGTTTGTGCGTGAACATGGGACTTGATGTGGGAGATTGCAGTAGATTCACCATTTGCATGCAGGTAAGCAAAAGCTGCAAGCAGTGGGGCAGGGACCAGTGAGACTCAGATCTGTGTCAGAGGGCAGGCTGGTGACCTACCACTGCTTTCAGCAAGGACAGCAAGCAGAAGATGAAGAAGTGGAGGAAGCTCAGGTATCTTGCAAACACTTCAGACAGCTTAGCACCATGCCCACTTCGTGACTGTGCTCCTAGACCTAATTTGCCCTTAAGAACATTGTCGGCCTACAAATACAAAATATTTTCGACAGAACTTTGAGCCAACCACAGCGTCTTGCAAGCAATGAGCCCAACCAGCTATGGCATGTATACAAACAAGTGCTTAGTCATGCCGGCTCACAACCAGCACAACCTGTCAGTAGGTGCAGTCATATATTGACAAAAAAAACAGCAACCTTGCCATCACACAGCATGCAGGTAATCGTCTAGCAACATGTGGTACAAAGCTGACTTTGAAACTAGCTTTGTGTCGTCGCCAAAGCTTTGGGAAAAGGGCTGTCAGTCTTAGTCAGCAATACCTTATACTGGATGTATCGACGCTTCTGCTTTCTACCTTCTTTGCCATCAGTCATCACGACTGATGATGCAGTGTGAAGGACTGAGCCAAAAATATGCTTCGCTCGAGACCCCGCGCCGCGTCGTAATGTGCACGTTGGGGCAACGGGTGCACGAAGGACCAGCCGGTGCAGACGTGACGCTGGCTTGGCTGGAACTACAAAAGACGCTCAGATGGCATCAACTGCAACAGTCCAGCTCACGGACACGGCTGTCGCAAGCCTCCGCTGAGCGCCTCGCGAAGTACGTCCTTGCGGCAACATTCACTGCAACTTGACATAATCGATTTCTAATATGTGAAACGTGGACAAATCCCCAAATTCAACATGACATGAGATTTCAGGTAAGGGGGTGATATCAATGCCTTCTGTTCTTCCCCTTCCCCTTCCCCTTCCCCTTCCCCTTCCCCTTCCCCTTCCCCT
>JAABUP010002751.1_pt1 | contig 33025 bp, 37 predicted proteins | sample 5559201 | NCBI WGS metagenome assembly JAABUP01 (sample SAMN10711887, study PRJNA513373) | rock metagenome | isolation source: Antarctica rocks | place: Antarctica
GGAGGGGAGGGGAGGGGAGGGGAGGGAGGATGACAAGCACAAGATGTGCTGACCTGCTTAGTGGCCAGGACACCGCCATGAGCCTTGGCCAGTCTGAGGGAGCCTTCCCACATGCCTGCGGCCCTGTACATCTGCACACCGCCCTTCCAGTCCCCACCCTCCACAAAGTGCTTTTCTGCCTCCTTGAAAGCTCCCTCACCCTGTAAGTGCTGGGCTATCTCCACATGGGTCTCTGCCAGCTGGCTCTGCACAAATACCATGCCTTTCACGCACAGCAGCTTTCACACTAATCTTGAGCATAGTTGCTGCTATGTAGGCTGCCATTTCTGGCCACATGCCATCAAAACCTATCCTGGAAGTTACATGCATAAAGCACTTGACGCATGAGCATATTTGATTCTGTAGATGTCATGTGTGCATGCATGACTCAAGACAGTATAAGGCGCTGTATGAAGAGAGAGCGGAGTGGCCAATGCCTTTGCAGCAATGCCACAAAGGCATGTAGGTTCTGAAACATGCCTTGGGACAGCTGCCAGGAAGCTGTCAAGCAGGACAGCAGCAAGCCTTTAGGCCAGTATTGGCCAACAGCAAAACAATAACATGCCGTCGACCACTTTGTGACATACCTTACGGTGCTGTGACACTAAGCGTATGACTTGGTCCCACATGCTGTGCTGCTTGTACAGGCCAATGGCCAGGTCGTACTGTTTGATGGTGCAGTACATCTTCTCGGCCTCTCTCAGCTTGCCTTCCGCCTCCAGCTCACGAGCCTTTTGGCTGTAAACCTCCTGTGTCAATGTCATCACATTTGTCAATATACGGTGTGACCCCGCTCAACCCATCAGATCCAAAGCGTAGTATTCCTTTGCGCATGACTCTTTTGTGTGTACATCTCCTGTGTAGATTAATCACATTTCTTAGTTTCCAGAACATGAAGGGTGTACCCTTGGTGTACGGAATCATCACGCTCATCAAACCAGATGTATCAGGTAGACCCCCTTTTAGAAGACACAAAAGCATTGAAAAGCAGTTGCCACATGCTTGACTACAGCTGTGAAGATGATTCTCCGGAGTACCAGCACGTCAACACAAGGCAGGCATTAAATGCACCCACCCAGGTGCATTTGCATTTGACATTACCTCAAATCAGCTTTGCATGGAGCAGATGTTTTGTGATGTGCTTTGCCTGATCAGGCAATGGTATGTCAGGAACGTCAAGCTGATACCACACAGCCGTCCAGTAGAAGCACAACATTGTATTCAGTCAGTCAGCGCGGATCGCTGTGAGACCTCGCTGTCACATGCCAGCAGTTTCAAACAGCATCATACATCATGCGTGTCACAGTCACCATGATATGCAACATTGTGCAAACAGTGGGGCATACATTGACTTCTTGTTTTGATAGATATCCCATGGCAACTTTGTGGGCTGCAGCCCATTTGCCAGCACCAGCATACATATCCACTGCCTGCACCATGAACAAATGCTTGCATCATGTATATGTTGACTGTTTATCTATGTCGATGTTTACTGTCTGCTCTCTAGGCACAGATTGATTGGCATGCAGACACAGGACGAAACCAGAAAAGAAGACATATCTGAAAAGCAATTCAAAACTTGTATTTTTGCGCAACACACACACACACACACACGCACGCACGCACGCACAGACAGACAGACACACACAGACAGACACACACAGACACACACACAAAAACACACACACAACTTGGTTTCTCTTTTATGAAGTTGTGAAACAGCAAAGAAGTTAGAAGCATGTCTTGTCACCTGGATATAGGCCAAATGGAGGCAGTGGCAAAACAAGTCTCACTGCATCTGTTTGGCAGATAGTGACAGATGCATGTTGGTACTGCACCTGCCGGCCCCAGTGAGTTATAGTAAAACAAAGCTAAGCAGGCAGGTAAGAAGGGAAGGCAGAGAGAATGGATACCTGACGTGCAAGGCCAGCTTTGATGTAGAACCGTTCAGCTTCTTCCAGGCTCTGGGCTTGCTCAAAATGGGCTGCAATGCGATTGTAGAAAGGTGCTGCTGTGCGCTGATCCTGCATCATGCACTGCCAACTGTCTTTCATGCAGTCAAAACAATACACACTTGGTGCACCCACCTGCACCAATGGCTAATAACAACAATTTCCAACGCAGGCTTAGCCAACAGGCATCAAATGCGTGCAAAGCAAGTCAGCTCCCTCCAGACAGGCTTGTTTTGAGCATCAAGAATGTAGTGTTTCAACTGCAACTTGCGAACATCAGACACGACAACATTGCTCCAAACAGTCTCAAAAAGTGCCAATGGCCCCTGGTGCCTGTATGGTCAATCGCTGGCATGCTAGTATGTTGGTGTTTGTACTCTTTGGTGATGGTATCTGCATGAGATTTGGCAGTTGCATTATGACTCGAATGCTGATGAGCCATTTGTAGTTGCAGCTTGCATGAGAGTCTATAGCAATTGCAGGGTTTCATCACTGTCTACCGGCCAGGACCGCTTTGTCAGCCTTCACAACTCTGAATGTGAAGAGGATGTAGCAAGCAATCTATAGTGTTAAGGGGACCTTGCCTGAGATTCCAACACAGCCGCAGCTTTTTGCCATTGCCTGGCAGCCAGGGCAGCTTCCACCGCCTTCATTGAGCAACCAGCTTCAATGAAGTGATTGATGGCTGCATCCACCTGGTGCTGACTCATCAGCCAGTCACCCCATTCTTCTTCTAGAGGCACCACCTCTGCTGGGAACTGGCGCCTCATCAAATCCAAGGCCTTACGGTAAACATGACCCCTGCATATATGTCATGCATGTCATGACATGATGTCACCCCATCTGTTTCATTCACATTCTATTGTCGTTTGTTCCTCTCCAAGTGGTCACTTTTCTGACGTGGCTTTGCAAGGCTTCCGTAGTCTGACATGCAATATGATACTGATGCTGACTGTGGAGATGCCCTGACAGAAAGAGTGGGCTGCCAAAAACAATTGCAGGCGTTGCGGCCGGTACTCATGCAGCATGCAGCGTAATGTTGCATGTGATCAAATGAGCAAACAATGGCCCTGCAATGTTCCAGCAGTCTCAAGACGAGATGCTGTTAGCACAGGCGAGCCACGAGTCTCTGTCACAATGGTCAAGTCAAACAACATCAGGCCATGCAAGCTGATAAGGCCTTTTTGGCAGGTTGCAGCGCTCATTAGCGGTGCACCATTTATGCATGCTGTATGTTCCCAGTTAGGCAACTTTCCAATTCAGCAAAGCAGAGGAGGGCATACTTTCTATATGCAGCTTTGGCATCTGTCCAACGCTGCTGATACTCATACAGGCTGCCTGCCTTCTCAAAGAGGCCGGCTTGAGTGCAGGTGGCAACGATGGAGTCCAGGAGACCACTGTCATAATTGTTGTTGGGATGAGCCAGCACTGCCTGAAATCAGCAAGCATCATTCATGAACAGAGTCAGCTCTCCTGAATTGACACTGGAATGTTAGTACAATGGCGTTCAATGTAATCGTGTAGCAAGCACATGCAGCAACAGGTTATTGCAACTTGCGTGAGTTCTGGGAACATGTAGCTTCAGGGCGTGCACGCAGAAGTCTCGTTTGCATGCAGTAGGTCAGAAATTGTCTTGCAATTCTTTCTGAGCGACTAAATCCGCGCACGTTTGTGTTCCAGGGAGCAACGAAATGCTGGTAAAAAAAGCAGAAGTTGATGCGCCGCATCGGAGATTTGAACTCCGGCCTCCCGCGTGACAGGCGGGAATACTAACCACTATACGAATGCGACCACGAAGGTCATCCCAGGCAATGCTGGGCTGTCACGCTGCTGGTGACGAAAAGCTAATTTTGCCCGTTTGTATACCTTACATGTACCCAAATACCTGCCACCTTCTGCACCATTCTAGCCCATCACACCAATGTGGTGCACAGTAAACGTGCATAGCTGCATTCACCTGTGCAGCCTTGCCAGGAAGGCCTCCTTTGAGGAACAGGGAGATGGCTCCTACAAAGTCACCGTCCCTTTCCTTCACCCGGCCTGCCTCCTCGTCTTGGCCAGTCTCCAGCAGCCACTGGTAGAGCCGCCGTTTCAGAGCTGCTGCCTCTGCGGCGCTGCTCCTGCTGGCCACCCTGCATGACAAGACACACTGAGACTGATGTCAAAATGCCACTGATAGGGCAAGTGCTTCACAGCTGTTGCCACGGTGCTTCCCCATGCGTTGTCCTGTAAATCACATGTGCAGATGCTATGACCAGCGCGTGGTGAAGGAGTTGGAGCATAACAAGTAAGCCAAACCATCGCTAGGTTAACATGCCACTCAGGCACTAATGTTCCTCTGACATGATGATGTTGCTGAGCGCAAGAACATGTTGGATGCCAAAAATGTCGTTGAGCTCATATGATGTCGGTGACAGCACTGCTGCGCCACTGGTCCTGCCATGAGACATGACATTAAAACTGCAAAACTCTGCAATCTGCACGCATGCACGCACACTTTTACAGGCTGAAGGATTGCAGCATTCTCTCATTGGCTTTCAGGACTCTGACCGCCCCTCAAGTGGGCCCTTTAGTTTCTGCTCAAGCCAATCCAAACACCCTGTTGCAGTTGAAACGCAGCCTTTGCAATGCTGATGCACACCACAGCACAGAAAGCATACACCTATCTGGATCTGATCGCTATCTACATTGGGCTTGCTCCATCAGAGATCTGCTGATAAAGAAACAGACGCACGCAAATGAGTCTCACTTGATGGCGTCTTCCCATTTGTAGGCTTGGGTGTACATCAGAACGGCCTCCTCAAGCCTGCCTTGGGCCAGCAGCACAGCTTCTGCCACACCCCACTGCTTACTCAGCTGAGCCAGCTTGGCCTGAGCCATGAAGTTGGCTCCACCCTCAGCAGAAGGGCTGAGCTCGCTCACCTGTATCAGTAACAAATAATCATTATAGTTTCCGGCTCATGATGAGCTAGATGCGTGCACCAATTCCTTGTCTCTCCAGAACGGTCTGTTCTGAGCATTCGCCCGTGCAGGGCACAATCTCTGTGATGTCAGACACTTGATCTGTGACAATTCACCTGTGCAGGCTATTAACTCTGCTGATGTCAGACAGTTGAGTACGCTTGTAAGACACGGGAGACAGCTGAATCGCCCGCCCTTACCTTGGTAGTGCAACCAAGCTGCTAGGATGTGCACCACCAATGCACATGCAGAAGCAGCTGTGAACAGAAAGTTCGAGCACCCATTAAGCACAGAAAGCACACATATGACAAGGTCCAAAGGAAGTGCAGCTGACCTGATGTAGGTAGTGTGCCTTGGCAATGTTGCCTACTGCTGCATAGCAGCGCTCTGCAATGGCCAGCTTGCCGTCCTCCAGTGCAGCCTTGGCCAACTGGTGCCACTGTGCTTCTGTCTCAGCTGTCATCTCCAAAGGTTCTAAAGTGTCTACAGCCCTGCACTTGTGTTTGGTATGCGGTGAGTACAAACATCAGGGTGTGCTGAAATGTACAGCTGTACAACTGAAAACCCAGGCAAGCGTCTATACAGGCACAATGTTGCCATTCCATGCTGTCGATGCAAAGGGGATTGGCTGTAGACAATCAATAATAAGGTACTCTTGACAAGACCAATGCAAAGGATGAGCAACAGACGCTACTGCATGGCTGGGGCAACAAAGCACCTGTCGTAGTCTTGCTCCTCCAATGCACTTCCAAAGTCAATCAAGTTTTCATCCAGGACGTAGCTGACCATGTTACGAGCCTCATCGACAAGGACCTCTGTCTTGCCCTGGAAGGAATTCAGGCCGTGTCATGGCTTGATATGCTTGCCGATTCTGCACAACTGGGTCTAGGCAGCTCATGACGCCGCTGCTTACAAACCCTCGAAGAAGTTTTGTGGGTCAGAAATCAACTTTGGCAGGCAAGAGGGGCAAAGAATGAGGCTTGTTGAACGTATTTGCAAGCTTAATGCACACAACATGTCGCGGCAGGCTCGCAGGTGTACTCACCCTGGAGCGTTCAATGTTTTCCACATCCCCCTTGATGGCCACAACAGTCTGCTGGTCAGGAGCATGGATGCTGTACCAGACACACAGGTTGCTTCTGCTCTGCGCCACTACCACATCACTTCCCGGAACCCACTGCACGTAACTGCAGTACGGCAGCAGGGTTGTACGCTCCTGCTTAGCGATGTTGAAGAGGTGCAGGTGGCGCTTCTTGTCTCTGAACAGCAGGTGCGTTGCCCTGGCATTCAGCTCCTGCAAACCGCAAAGCCATCACACCATCAAGCTGTCATAACACAGCAGCAATGTAGTCAAGGACCTTTGCCTGGGCTGCTGAGCTTTGATGATGATGCACTAGCTCTTTCAGACCCATTGCAAGTTCCTTAATAGGTCTTGCTGTATTGTTTTAGCTGCACAGACTGGAACTCTCTGGGCTCCTTGCGCATGTTGCAGCAAAGTACACTGGTATAATGGGCAGCAGGGCACTGTATCTGACAACAGAAGCTGCCTGACAGCACAGAGACGAGCCAACAGTCGTGACTCGCTTGCTGAAGCGCCTTACATGATGTGATACGTCACCTGCTTCAGAGATGCTGACTGCGAAACATAGGATGCACGCCATGCATTCACTGGATCATGCTGCTAGGCTACTGGTGATGTTACTATCAAGATGTTACTCAATCCAATTGTCGTTGCAGGCCAAATTGCTGGTTATTGTTGCTTTCTATTGAGTACCCAGGTCATTGAAGGCATGGCATGGGAAGATGTGGTCTCGGGCAGTCTCACCAGCCAGTCTATCTTGACCCCATGACTAACAGTGGCCAGCACAACTCCAGCCAGGAGGTCCATGACCTTCACAGTCTGCTTGTCAACCAGGTACGCCATCTTCTTCTCCTCCGCCAGAATCCCCCTAGCTGCATTGATGCGCACGCTGATGAGGTAGGGGCTCATGTGCTCAGTGCGGCAGCTGCCCAGAAGGTCATTTTGACCATACTCGACGAGGCTCAGCTCTCCAGCATTGTACACCAAGCAAACCTACATGCACGTGTCACAAAGATGCTGATCACAGCCTTGTTTTACAAACATGGCATGGTGTGAGCTCTCACTGTCAATGGAACACTCTTATTGTCACTGGACACAACAGGTAGCACCCATGTATGTGATTAGACATTGCCAAATGTAGCACGTGCAACGCCGTCAAGAAGTTGGATGCAAGATCAGGTGCATCCCTGCTTCAAGGCTATATTGCTGATGTGCTGCAATCTCAGATTGACAAGTTCTGCCTGCAACCTGATTTGCTGAAGCGCATGTGCTGACAGCTGAAAAGTTACACGACAGTGTCATGGCAAACCTGAGGGTTGTCAAAATGGTACTTTTCAGTGCCAGTCGTCTCCCAGCAGACTTCACTCAGGCAACAAGTCTCCATGTCGCCTAGCATGAGCGTGTGTGCCGTGTTGGCCACCAGGAAGCGGTCCTGATACACGTTGATCCTGTCTACTTCATGCTCAAACCTGGACTTGAGCACTATGCGCGCACCTGCATGACAGGCTGGCAAATACAAAACACAGCCTTTCCTTGGCAGCAGGGTTCAGACAGGTGCAAAGGCACATCTCTGTGCTGAATCTGCATGCAATGCATGCAGCTTGGTGTCATGCCGTCAGTCTTGATAGCTTACTGACTATCTCGCCAGCTCGCTCTTTGTATGTTCCGTGATATGGTTGAATTCTTCTGTACGTAAACTACCCAGAATGCTTTGACATGTTCATGCAATCATGGACAGTGAGTTCCGCTGAACATATGTCCAATGGACAAGACTTGCGGCTGTCACCTGATGAAAGGCGCTTGACAATGACCTGACTCTTGCTGACATAGGTGAACTCAAAGGCTCCCTTGTATCTGTGCCGCCGCAAGCAGGCGTCAAATAGTTCCACCCCTCCACAAAGAGTGCCCACCGCTAGCTTGGAGCCATCAGCTTTCCATTCCATGGCAGTCACGCTGTACAGGTTCTCAATCTGCACACATGGCACTAAAGCTGTTCAGCCTCCCAATCATGCTTGCATGTTCTTCCATGGTGCATACTGCTTTGTCCTCCAGCTCCTGTCAGGACTGCCAAAGGCAGATTTGTACAAAAGCAGGACTATGCAATGATGTTGGCGTCGCTGACACTTTTGGGGCTTTGATCATGGCTTGCTGACCAGACACATCTCTGGGTGACAGCACAAAGGCTGCACACACTTGACTTTCTGTAGCTGAGAGGCCGACAGCACGCTTCTTGCAGGTTCAGAAAAGCTCAGTGAGCTCAGTGACTACCTTACTTCCCCTTGCAGCTACTGCAATGCTGCCGTACCTTTTTGGTTGCAGTCATCTCCCACAGGCATGCTTGTGCATTGAAGGTGCAGGTGGTGAGGCAATTGAAGCCGCCCAGCACAGCTACATCCCCACCTGGGTTAAATGCTGCTGACGTGAAGTCGCGAGCGTCTGCAGCATTGCTGAAGTCAATCTGCTGCAGCATGCTGCCTTGGTTGTCATACAGAGTCACCTGCATGGCCAGGGTACATGGATGATTGGGGGCAGGATTTGTGACAAAGGCTATTGACTGTCAACCTGACAGACATCTGGATCCATCTGGGCAGAGCAGTATTACGTATAGCGCAGGACACAGCTGTTGTGGGCAGTTACACGCTGGCAAGACAGGGCTTAGTATCACACTTAGTGCTGAAAAATATGACATGGAAAGCTGCACTAAGAAATGGTCACAGACTACAGCATCAGCAGTGCAGCTCTGCAAAGCGTTCGAGCACATTGGCAGCCCATGAGGCTACAAAGATTGAAACCTGCAGACCTTGCAATCACTGCCAGTGACCAACAATGCGTCAGCACCCCAAGCAATGGCAGTGGGTGGGCAGGAGTGCTGAGCAAACTTGGCGGTGCCTGCAGATCCTGTGTCATCATCGAAGTAGAAGACATGCAAGGAACTGTCGGCATGACCAGAGAGGACAGCGTTGCCATCCCTTCTTGCAGCCATGCAAGATACATAGCTTGCATCTGGATGCTCGTATAGAGTCAAAGGCTTGTTTGTCTTCAGCACACCCAACTTGACCTGTCAACAAGCAATCTGCAATGAGAAGAAATGAGTGGTTGTTTGGCAGCATGCAGGATGCTTTGTGTCAGGGGACAAAGCTGTGTTGACAGCATGCAGCAGGTGTCGTAGGCATGCTTGCCTTGCCATCCGCTGTTGCAAAGACCAGCTCTTGATCTCTGCCTTTTGGCCAAAGCATAGCAGTAACTGAAGCTGCCTGCTGAAACTTGTTGCATATGCTTTTCTTCTCCCCCCATTCTAGACCAAGTCTATACACAAACACAATGTTGTCGCTTTGGGCCAATGCAAGCTTGGTAGAGTCTGGCGAGAATGCCATGCTGCGCACAACATAGTTCTGAGTGCTGGTAGGATCAGCTGCTTTAGTTTTGAATTTGTCCTTTCGCTCCCCTGACTCATCGAATACATGCACCACCTTGTCTGCACCCACGGCTGCAAGCTTTTGGCTGCAGTCATACACCACACTATTCAGCATAGAGTCTTTGCCTCAGGTTTGTGCACAAGTGATCAGAGCATTTTGTGGGCTATGTGACCAAATGATCCACGCAAAATTGAGCATGTTGCTTAGTGGCCGGCTTTCATCGCAAGCTGAGGTCAACGAAGCAGGTTTACCTGTTGGCGGACCAGGAAAGGGCAGTGATCTTGGAGATGCCTTCAGCATGAGATAATACAGTCTTGAAATACGTGAGCTGCATTATGATACCACGCGTCTACCAAATCACTTCCGGAGAGTCAGCAGCCTGTGCTCTGGCTACAAGACCGGATTGCCGTGCCTGAGAAACTGAAAATTTTGTAACGCTTGATGGTTCTGACCTTCTATAATAGAAGTTCTATTACCATGCTTCTCTAAACAAAGTTGTGTCAATGTCGCAAGCCCACAGCAGTGTCAAGTTTTGGAAGAAGTGCTATATACTTATCTGAGGGGTTGATTCGGACACATGACATGACGCGCCCGTTCTCGACGGGCATGCCGTATGATTAGCACTTTGTACGGGACCTTGGGAGCGGCCACCGGCATTACACAGGGCCTGATACGTGGAGCCTTCAAGCCAACCAGGGTGCGCGTTGATGTCTGTTTTGTCCACGTCGACATTTAGAATGCTTATGGTTTGCATTGCACACCTTGCAACACCTTGCCATCCTTACTTTAGGTCCCTGCCACAGCTGTTCCCGGTGTCAGTGCCTTCAAACATCATCAAACTGAGCTTGTAGCAGACTGCGCTCATCGAAAAGCGCCTGCGCTTGCAGCAGCTCCCAACTTGTTATTGCCACTCTTGGTGGTTGGTCATTGCAGGTATGCCTTCAAATGACTTGCTCATGTCGGACTCATGTCATCTGACTTGACGATGCGCACCTGCTTGCTGCAGAGCAGGCAAGACTACATTTGTGAATACTTACCTTCAGAGGCAGTGCCTGACACAACCTGAGCCTACCCTTGGAGCGGATCTGTCTGTCAAGCAGCTGCATGTGCAGCAACAGCTGATTTTGCTGCAGGCAAGCCATTTACTGAACACACACTGTTTTGGTCAAAGCCCTACAGATTCCTGGGAGTAATAGGACCTATATAAGCAAGCTGATGTGTTTTCTTTGTGCTTCTGCACCCTTCACTGCGTATGCTGAATGAGGCAATTCAATTGCAGATCTGGGATACAGCAGGCGAGAACCAAGCTGACCTTTTGGACAGCCTTTTCTGGGGCAATGCTGCAGGGGCAATTATAGTTTGTAATCTCCTGCAGGCAGACTGCGTCAGCGCCCTGAAGTTCTGGCAAGACAAACTGCACCAGGCAAAATCAAAAGGCCTGCTGGAATGCATCATATCTTGCATCTTCACCCTGCTGGAATGCATCCCAGCTTGCATGTGTCATCATGTCAATCTTGATAAAGGCAAAGAGTCAAAGCTGTAAACAATTCAGGCATGCCTCAACTGTGCCCGGTCACTTGCAGGAGAGTCCAAGTCTGCCCACTGTGGTCGTCGGCGTGAAGCACCACCATGGCGTTGGTTCAGCAGAATCAGGCAACTTTGAGGCAAGGCTGGCATCATGCATAACTTATCTCTTTCATTGTTATTTTTGAGGTGATCTGCACATTCAGTTGTGCAAAGTCCATCTAATTTAACAGATGTACAGCAATGACTATGCAAGGCTTAGCCTGCCACTCTTCACAAGTCTGTATCAGTGTCGTGATACTGCCATGCTGCAGACAAACACACCATCACTGCCATCCTGTCTTGACCTCACTGGTGCTTTGGTCTGAGGCTGTAATGGTGTACACACAGGAAGAAGAGCTGCATGTCACCAAATGGGTCAAAGACAATGGCAGTTGCCTCTTCCTGGTTGCTGATCAACTCGATCAGCCATCAGCAGAGATGGCTGTGACAGCCATAGTTGGCAAGGCGATGCTGTACACTCAGCAGAAGGCTAAGCCACTGTAAATGCCCATCTTTCCCAGCTGCAAAGGGTTTATTGAAAAACATGTGTTGGCATGCTGAATGACACAGAAGCTGCTGCTGCTGCTGCATGTTTTCACTCAGGTCCTGTGCAGACTCACACACTTCTGGATCAGCGATGCCAGCTTCATTCTGCAGTCACACCTGATCTGTGTACATGCAGGCGGAAGAGTTTCACACCTGAGCATTACCCCGCTCTGTTTGCAGCACAATGTGGAGTGTTGTAGGGTAAACCCCACGTTGCGCATTAGATGCCCCTTAGTTCATTGTACAAAGGTCTGACACGCTACCACATAGCGACCGGTTCCAGACATCCGAAACCACATGTTGTAGGGTAAAACCCCACGTTGTGCATGAGATGCCCCCTTAGTTCATTGTACCCTGCTACATGGAGTTTAAAACATATGACAGGTCTAGATCAGGCTTTTCGTGCTGTTGCGAGTGCATTCAGTTGGTGACACACTGAAAGTGCACATAGCAGTCAAAGGTCAGCAATTTGCAGTGACCACGACTGCATGCCATTACAATTTGAGTTTGGATGTACTCAGGAGGTGTCCAAAGTCGTAAAGTATAAGTAAGTGTTTTTATTCTACTTCTAACAAGATGGTGTGCATACAAACAAGAACTTATCCAAGCTTGAGTCAATCAGCTGCCATGGCCACTTTGCACTGGCCAGTGCCACTGGCCAGCAGCTGCAGCTGATTGTACGGAGTTGGTCGTGAAACTAAAAACACACAAGCGAGTCATGTGCCTGGACGCTGGCAGCAATGCATAGCTACAAAGTTCACATTCCTTTGTGCAGCCTGCTGGTTCCGAACCTGATTCTTTGAAGAGCAGCAACAATCAAAAAAGAATCCATTTCCAAATAGTCAAAAGGACCATAATTTTACACGGTATAGACCACAAAGCCTGGTCTAGCTAATGGACTTGACAGCCTTGTGTGCCGCATCATCTAGGTCATCTGCAGGGATGATGGTGTGCTCACTGGTCTTCAAAATCTCCTTGCCCTTCTCCACATTTGTGCCCTCGAGTCTGACTATCAGGGGGACCTTCAGTCCAACCTGCGGTGCAACACATGGCAACGAGCTTGAACTGCCACCAAGCCATTGCAGTTTTGCCAGAATGGATACAGCATTAGGCTTGAAGATGGAGTGCCAGTCATTTAGCTGGATAGTGTTTTGACCTGGTTGCAGGGCGAGCTGGTGTCTACGCTGGCAATGATGGATCAGGATGCTTGCACAACACAAAACGGCCATGCACACCACAGGTGTGGCGCCGCACAAAGCAAGACTGCACAGCAGCATGATGTGATGACTTTTGTTGCATACCTCCTTTGCAGCATTGACAATGCCCTGGGCAACCACATCACACTTCATGATGCCTCCAAAGATGTTGACCAGAAGGGCCTTCACTTGCTTGTCAGATGTCAACAGCTTGAAAGCCTGAATCACCTGCAGCCATTCAGCCCATACATTGGCTTTGCAGGTCAGTTCAATAATCTCTGCAGGTACTTCTCTGTGTGCAGTTGCTGCAGTGTCATAAGTGACAGAAAGCAGGCGACTGCCAATGAACTACTCTTGCCTTCTGTGATGCTGGTTGGCGGCAATGCTGAGTGTTCATGCATTACGCGCTTGTCTCACTCAAGCTAGATAGCTGCAGCAGTCCATGAATCAACTTCACCACAACTATGTCTATAAGCCCAATGAGGGGAAGTGCAAACAATACCAACAACCTGTCTCTAATTGAACCTGCTTGCTGTTCTTTCACACCCAGAATTTGCCCACGTCACAGGTGGATTCAGGCCTCAAGTGCATGAATCCACTTGAGGCCTTGATGGCACAGCACACACATGCACACGCAGTTTGACCTGGTCAGCAGGTCAAGCGTCCAGCCAAAAACAATTAGGGACAAACAACAGCCTCCAGCCAAAGACAAGCAGTCACAGCCAACACTGGGCAAGGATGTACCTGCGCTTCAGTGGCGTTGCCTCCAACATCTAAGAAGTTGGCCGGGGAGCCGCCATGCAGCTTGATGATGTCCATGGTGGCCATGGCAAGACCTGCGCCATTCACCATGCACCCAATGCTGCCCTCTAGGCCGATGTAGTTCAGGTCATACTGACTGGCTGCTACGTCCCTGCACACACATACTCACAAGATGAGCTGACTGCTGGCTGGCTGCTACATCTCTGCACAAGAACACGAGATGAGCTTGCTGAAACTGCCCTAGTCGTTGTCAGCGTTGTTGAACAGTACTGCTTGTGCATGATTGAGCCAGTCCCTGCTGTTCTCCACCAGATTGCAGCTGCGGGTTTACCTTACCTTTGCAGGTGCCATCTCTGCATGTCTGCTGTGCCGCTTCCAGCTGCCAGCTCAGGGCAAGCTGCCGCTGTGCAACGAATAAAAATCACATATGAGCGGGACAGTCTGATGTGCCGTGTATCTTGAGCCAAAGTGCAAAGCAGCCTGGTAACTGATGCGCTGATAATCATCACCTCATTTAACAGCATGTCTGCGCTGATGGAATACATGCAGCTATGTGTGAGCAGGCAGCTGGCACTGACCTGGGGTCTTCTTGTGTTGTGTCACGCAGGGAAAACAGCTCCTTCTGTCTGAAGGCAGCATTGTCGTCAAAGCCAAGCTTAGCATCTGCTGCTATGAGCTTGCCATCCTTGGTCTCTGCTAGAGGGTTCACCTGAAGGCACATCGGTGTTGTTGTTTGTGACACTCACCAAGGTTGAAGGGCCAGAAAATATGCAATTCAGCAATGTAGTTCAACAGTAGTCAATGCATCACAAGGATCTTATGCAACACAATGATAGCACAGTGCAGTGATAGCCATGACAAACGACCACTGTTCTGCAGCTGTGTTTTGTAGGCAGACGTGGAGAGAGTAACCCAGCATGTGTTGTCGCTGTACACTGTTGCAATTGCACTGTGTTGGCATCAATCAAGCATTGTTCAGCGTACAGTGCAAGCAGAACAGCTGTACGGCAAACAACTTGTCTTTCAAATGTGGCACAATAATAAAGAAGCAGGTCATGCATAAAATATCGCATGCCAACCCTGCACTATGGTTGATAGCGTTGCTGCCATGCCCAGGAGCAGCGGACAAAAGAACCAATAAACAGCTGAGCTTGCAAGACGTCTCACCTCAACCATAGTGCAGTCACACGCGGTGAACATCTCATACATGTTTTTGATCTGTTCTGCAGCAGCCTTCTTGTCAGTGGTGACTTGAAGACCCTCGACCATCTCATTGGCTTGTGCATCAGTGATGCCCTCCCTGATGTCGACAGGGATCTTGATAATCTTTTCAGGATACTTTTCAGCCAAGTCCTCAATACTCGTGCCACCCTCGCTGCAGCCGATCATCATAGGACCAGCTGTGGAGCGATCAAGCAAGATTGCAAAGTACATTTCGTTTGTGAGCTGCATCTTCGCTGCTAGGTATAATGTGTTGACTGGCTTGCCGCCTGGGCCAGTCTGCTTTGTGACCAGGACCTGGTTCAGCATTTGCTCCCCCAGCTCTTGTACTTTGTCCACATTGACAATGTGCACTCCACCTTGCAAGCCGTTTTTGAACTTGCCTAGTCCTCTGCCTCCTGCCAAAATTTGGCTCTTGAGGACAACCTGCCAGCAGAGCCAGCAGATCACATCATGCACAACATGCATCTGTGTTTCCAAAAATAGTACTGATCTGTACATGCCTACCACTGAGGGCGGCATGTCCAGGTCCATCACGGTAATACAAACAAGCTTTGACTGCATGCATGCAAGCAAATTTAATTCAGGAGAGGAAGGTCTGAGGTCCTCGTACCTCGCCATCGGAATCTGCCATCTTCTTTGCTGCTGGTAGAAGGTCTTCGATCTTCTGAATGGGCATTCCTGGTGGAGCGTTGATGCCATGCTTTCCCATCAATTCTGCACCCTGCAGTAGCACTGTCCACCTGTTAGACGGAACTGCAGCCAGAAATCGACACCTAGATGCAATGCGGCCACATGACGATCGGCAATGACCTGATACTCATGGATGTTCAGAAAGCGCTGCTGCTGCAGTTGTGATGCCCGTCCAAGGGTCTTGCTGGCCTCCTTGGCTGATCTGCGCAACGCACCGAGCATGGCGGGCCGCTTGGAAGCCGCTTCTCTATAGAGTAGCTGATCAACGGTGTGGGGAACGCCGAATTGATGTTGCGAGACGTGAACAAGTGCTTGTGACAACTGCTGTAAACGGTACGCGGGGTCAATAAACCGGAGGTTACAGGAAGTGAAGGGTTACTGCTGCCTGATTGTGATGAACCCTGCAATCACTTTCGTGTCGACATGGGCAGGGCTTGACAGGCTCGAAATTAAGTTAGGGTTGCCATCAACTGCTCAAAGCATGAGGGATGCATAGGTATAGTAGTACCATAGGTATACAGTTCCTCCATAATACCTACTTACACATTTAAAAGATTGCTCAAAAAGTATAGAGTTTAGCACAAATGCTGAGTCCCTCAGAAGGCTTTTTGGTGAGAGTGTAAAAGCAGCTCAGCTCACACACACACCTACCCTGTTTGCCGTTAATTTCTGGGATGGGTTAGGGTTGCCCCAACATACCCTCGAAGTTCTATAGATTCTATATGAAGATTAGTAAACTCTATCATAATCCAGAAAATTCCAGAAACTTCACCTGCAGGTCTAGAGCTGCAGAACTCTGCACACAGACTTTTCTTCTTCTGCTTGCATATGCAGAAGCTAAACTCTGGCTTACAGCTACAGAGTGTCTGAGGCAGAGTTACAGAGTGTCTGAGGCTGAGCTGCAGTGCATCTGAGCTAGAATCTGCACAGTCAGGGCCAGAACCCTAAATAGTTAGTCATAGATAAGTGTTTATCATGTCTGAACAGTCTATATCAGGATCGCATTTAAGAGGTTTGGGAATTGACATGGGTGTCATGTATATATGTACATTGGGCAAGCTTTTTAGCACATCATGGGGTAAGCCAGTCCACCATGCAAAGCATTGTGTCATACCTAAGAAAAAGCATTGTGTCATGTATGATTGAGTATGTAGTTCTTGAGTACCTGATGAACATACTGAATATGTAGTCTTATCTAGCTGCGCAATTGGCAGACATTGCTTGGTACACATGATTGAGTCTTTCAAGGTCTCTCAGGCAATGCATTGATTGTTGTCCTGATTGTTCATATCAAGCAGGTGACCTCAAACTATGCTTAGGCCTAACATGTTGTCTGTGAGGCGTCAGTAATATAACATCACTTGGTTGCTCATATGTTCACTCATCATCAATACCCCAGTCATCATCATGATCATACCAGTACTGAGGCCCCTTGGTCCACAGCAACTCATAGTCAACCTCATCACACTCACTTGCATCGAGCTGAGCAGCAGCTGCTGCTGCATCCCATGGAGAGCTGAAAAGCGAGCTCTTGGTGTAGCTGTCTACCACACTGGTAGACTCCTTGTCATCTGGATTTGCTGATGCCCAAACAGGCACTGCCAAAGGCTGGAAGTTCTCAAAGGCCGTCGCCTGATCACGTACTGTCTTCTTCATGCTTGTCTGGTCAGACACTGCCTTCTTCACACCACTTGCCCAACCAAGCACTGTCTGCTTCACACTGCTTGCCTGAATGGCATCTGCCAGCCTGGCACTGTGAGCCTGTGCTGATGTTGGGCTGTTCACCAGGCTTGCCACAGCCTGTGCTGCCTCTGCACAGGTGCTGCTATTACTCTTTGTCATGTGGCCCTTGTCTGCAGCCAATGCAGTCACAATCTGCTGCTGCGGCTGCTGGTCAGGAGTCGGCTGATTGCAGCTTGTAGGTGTCTGAGCAGCAATGTTCAAGAGAGTGCTGCTGCTGGTACCTGATGGACGCACCAAACTGCTGCTGCTGGTCAAGAGACGGCTGGCAGCTGTTGAGCAGCTTGCAGATGCAAGTCCAGCGGCGTCTGGCCGAGCAATGCTGGTGACATGTCCAGAATCAGGAGCGCATGTCTGCAGCTGCTGCTCACCACTGCTGCTGCTTCTGCTTGCCTTGCATATCAGTGCAGCATCTGCCTGCAGCTGCATTTTGCTGGTGCCGCTCCTGATGGTAGAAGCCGGGCTGTGTGAGGTGAGTGTCTGCTGCTGCAGCTGCAGCTGTTCTGACGCTGCAGAGCCACTCCTCACTGCAAGAATGGTGTCACAAGCTGGAAGCGCATCCTGCCGTTTTGCTGCAGAGGTGATATGCTTTGCAGGGACAGATTCTTGAGCCGCCAGCGTGGACTGGGCAGTCCCAGCAGCCAGCCATTTCTCCAACAGAGGATACATCTTGACTGTGGCTGGCATTGTGCTCTGTGCAGCAGCTGTGACAGCAGCGTCAGCTGAGCTCGACCAAAAATGTGCAATGTCTGTGCTCAGAGTGGGTGATGTGCTCAGGATGTTTGATGTGCTCAGATCGTTTGGGGTGCACGACGGCAGCTCCAATGCTGACAGGCTGATTTGCGGCTCTTGGCCCCCCCTCTGTGCAGCACCATAATCAGGGGTAGTCACTGGGTTGTGCGTCTGTCCAGGACGCTGTGTGCTCTGAAGCCCCTTTGCAACAGCGAGCTCCTGCTGCAACTGTGTAACCACTGCAGCGTGCTGAGAGCATGTATCTCTGAGCTTGCTGTCATACTGCTGCTTGACTGCAGCAACTCTGTCAGCCTCGCCCTGCTTGGATGCACTCAGCTCAGCTCTCACCAGAGCCAGCTCAGCAGAGTGACTAGACTCTGCAGCTGTGAGTGCCTCCTTGCTGTCCTTCTTCACGGCGGCCTCCTGCTGCATCCAGTATCCTCGCACCATTGCAACTTCATGCTGTGACATCTGCTTGTTGATTGCATGCTGTGCATTTAACTGGCGCCTGTGGCGCAGTTGAGCTTGAGCTAAGCTGTCACTGTGCTGCTGTGCTGCAGCTGCCACTTGAGCTTGCAGCTCAGCATGCTGTGCTGCATCTGCACTGGACCTGCTCTGTAAGCTGCTTTCCATGTCTGTCAGCGTCTGTGCATGCTGCTTCTGAAGATCTGCCAGCTCTTGTGCATGCCTCTGGTCAGCATCAGCACACTCTTGCTGCAGGCATGCCGACTTCTGGAGGGAGACAGTCAGCTGCTGCTGCAGCTCTGACAACTGCTGGGCATGCTGGGCAGCTGCCTGACTAAGCTCCTGCCGCAGTGACTCAGCCGCTTCGTGGGCAGCTGCCGCCTTGCGGTTCAAGGCAGTTATCCTGGCAGCTGCGTTCTCCTCTGTCGCAGTCAGCAGCTTCTGCAGACTTTGGGTGGACTCTGAACTGAGACTGGCCTTGAGTGCCTTCACCTCCATTTCCAGTTGAAGAACTGTTGCAGATAGCCTGCCTGCGTCCACAGCAGAGCAGAAATAAAGCTTATGATGGATATAAAGCTTATGATTACCAGAGCGCCCTGTTGTGCGAGCCTTGCAGTCACACACCCAAACCCTACTGCTAGTCACACACCTAAGCCCTACTGCTTGACAAATCATGACAAGACACACATGAGCCCTATGGTCAGTGGTCACTTGGGCCGATAAATCTATAGATATATTCATTTCATGATGGACGTCAAGCTCATGGTATGCCTGTGCATATTGAAACTGGATATCAAGCTTGGTAGTGGACAAGTGGGTAGACATAGTTGTTGGGCAGTGGACAGCGAGGTAGCTGTGCACTAATGTAAGGGATGCATACTCTTGTCAGCACGTGACAGTCACAACACTTTTTGGTATTTATGGTGTTTGAGACATGATGGGGACTGGGCTTTGCAAATCAAGAGATTCCTATCTACAGCATTAAGGAGAACATTAAATTGTGCTATTGCGACCTGGTTCCGCACAAGTCAGACAATTCTGTTATCACAAAGGAAGGTTCTTTCGCCAAAGCAAAAGATGCAAAAGACTGTTGTGCTGCCGATACAAATACAGCTAGATGACAGCAAGTGGTTGTCGCCAAAATGCAGTTGTTTCTACCCCTCTGAGTAGCACGGTGGGCAGCTGTGTTCAAACTCTGTGCCATAATGACAGCAATGCCTATATATGACTTACTGGGCCAAAAAGAATGAGTCGACATTTGGACACATTGTACCAGGGATAAGTGGCTGAGCACATGGGTGAGTGAGTGGTTGTGTGGGGTGAGTGAGTGAATAGTTAGCTATGTTACACAGTGAGCAAGTGAGGGATGAGTGGGAGTGTAGCTGACACAGCCTTGCCACAGTCAGCAGGAGCTCATTGAGTAATCAGCTGGAGATCATTAATTAGTGTAATGAAATATTTAATTAAATTCTTTCATTTATTTATGCATTCATGCCTGCATGCATTCATTCATCCGTCCAATGTTGAAATCATTCATTCATCCATCCATCCATTCATGTATCCATCCATTAATTCATGCGTTCATTCACTCATGCACCCATTCAGTCTGGGTGAATTTCCCCAGGAGAGTCACAGATTGACAGTGCAGAAAAGCTCCATGTATAAGATCCTGCTTTGGCACTCGGCTGGCAGAGGCTCAGCATCTCAGGCTCACACACCGAGTCATCAAACATAGGTGAGCACACAAGCGACAGGAGCAGTCACCTTTGTGTGACGCCTCCTCTCTGAAGACATCATTCTCCAGGCGCTGCTTGCTACACAGCTCCTGAAGGGCCTGGAATCTGCTATCCTGCACCCTCTTCTTCTTGCGCAGCTTCATAAAGTCAACCTGCATCAAAGAACCGCAGTTAGAGAACCTTGGGCAGGACAGCTGCTTGAGTCAGGAAGCCAGCCTTGGTCAGTGCAAACTATTGGTTCAACCATGAATGGCGACTAATGCTGTGTGATCTTCCTCAGCCTCAGAAAGTCAGCGTGTATTGGCAAAACATTGGTCAGGCTGCAGATGTCAGTCGGAGGAGCTGTTTGACGGGGGCCAAGCATCAGTCACAGTGCTGACGCCATTCAAGCCTGCTTTCCGGCTCTGAAGTTTCACAGCATTTGCACAGACAAGAGATAAACAGAGACTGAATGCTGTAGTAGTTGTGGAGGATGTTGCGTTGTCTTGACAAGGCCAGCTGCTGGCAGATATTGTACATGGCACCAAAGGCATGAGAGTTGTGCAATCACAACAGCTAAGTCATGCTGACCAGCCTTGTGGTTTGCTGTGCGCATGCCAGACAAGTGCAACGGTGCAGAGCTTGCCAAGCACATGCGTCACTCAAATGCTTCAGAGGAACATTGAAGTAAAAGGACAAAGTCTGGTACGATTGCTCAGGGATGTAATTAAGCATACATGTTTTGAGGGACAAGAATGCACAGCTTGGCGGAGGTTACACTGCATCAGTGCATCCATTTGTAGCTCTAAAGTGTGGGGGGCAGTGAGCAACAGCCTTCCAGCAGGCTGTTTAGCACGACTTGTATTTTCCTTTCTAGTAGGGGAGCTTTACTTGAACCTTTGATATTGTACAACACACCAGGAAGGGTTTCCTGCTATCATTGCAAGACACCACAGCTAACCATTCCACAACTTGTACGTGACCAGGAACACAACATGCTGAATAAGAAACACATAAAATGGCAATTGGGCAACGCAGAGCGAACAGAGAAGGCTGTGTCTGACCTGCAGCTCCTCCAAGGTCTTCTTGCCTGCCTTCACAACCTCATTGCTCTTCTTTGTCCTTTCTGGTGCCACGTCCAGCACATAGTCGCCTTCTTGGTTGTCCTCAAAGGTGTACTTGCCTGCTGCTGATGTCTTGGGAGGAGTCACCAACGCACCAGGATCTTCCTGCACAACCAGGCTGAGAGTAAAGGAGCTGCAAACAAATCCAGAAAGGAACGGGTAGCAAGAGATGAGAGACTGCAAGACAAAGTGTGAATTGACTGCTTGGGGTGGCTCACCTTGATTGGCTTGAACAGGGCAAGCATGCTCCTGCCTGCCAGCCCACCCAAAGCAAAGATAGCCGAACTGGGTCTCATCCTGCAGCAACAGACCCAGCTTGCTGCTTTCTGTTTGCAGTAGCAGCAAGGTGTGGATTGTGCAGCAAACAGCAGGAAGGATAGCCTGCTGGGTGGCAACAAACCTGCTGCCATCAAGACTATCTTGGCTGGCGGTCTCCATTCGGCTCTCTTCTGCCTGCAGCAATGAGAGTAGCCTCATCATCGTGCGATATGTGACTGCTGTGCACGAATGATGTCCATGGTGAACGTTTGGACGAAGAGAAGCTGTGCAGATGGGTTATGAAGCCTTGCAGTTGATGAACACAGCGATAGCCGCTTGCTGCACGGAGACTCACCTTTAGACCCGTGTTTGAAGCTCTAGATGTAAGTATGCCCCTTGTATGCGTTGCGTCGATAAGGAATGCTGGACACTTTCTGGTGAGAGCTCAGGGTTCAGGGTAAGAAGAACAGCTGCCGACTTCACCCGGATTCCCGCATTGTTCACCTACTGCAGGTATGTGTTTCTTGTGTAGTGACTGCGACCCTCCTGCGGGAGTCCAGTGAAACCCACAAGCACAGCCGAACTGGGCACGTCAGGGTTGTGATTTAGCTGATGCCCAGCCAGTCTCCAGCTCACAGTGCCTGTATGCAGTCGCGATCTGCGAACCTTGGGTGTAAGCCCCTCACACGATAAAAGTATACCAAAGTTCTGATGAACGGCTTTGGAATCGCGCTTTCCAACTTGCACTCTCTTTTGTTGAAACCCGCCTAGCAACAATGTGACCCGTAACGCCAACAAGGCCTGACCTTGTCACACATTGCATGCCTGTGTTGTTGCACAACGACTCAGCAGACATTCAGCTTCTCGCTCGTCAACGATAAGCCGAAAGTTTCACGAGTTTTGTGGGACTGTTTACGCCTGTGCAGCTTGCTGCACAACTGCATGTATGTACAGACAACCTGGCAATGAGCCTGGCTTCTGTTCCAATAGGACAAGGGTTTATGTGCTGACTGCATACTCAGAAGACATGCCAGGGCCGTAAGTTCACCAAAATCTCAGGGTACATGAGGGCGCTTTGTTTGTTGAAAAGTGCTTTCTTGCCTGGCTAGGTAGTTACAAGTAGTGTACCCATGCAACTCTGCCAGAGCAGTGCTGCAATGTCTGTTTTTCAAATTGCAATCCAGGGCATGCCTTACACATAGGATACTGAGTGATCATACCCTGCTGAGCTTACAGCAGCACTTCTCATCCAAGACCTCTGACAACTGGCGATTTGGTGATTTCTCTAAGCTTCTACATATTCACAGGCTTGAAAACCCGTAAAAAACACAGCTAAGAGTACAGTTAAAGTTAATCCATTGCCTGTTGATGCTGTCCTGCAGAAGCACTGCTGATTTCTCTGGCTCTCTGCCGGTATGCTTCCAGTGGTGTACCCTCATGTAGTAGTTGGTTTTCGAGGCCTGCACCCACCTGAGATGCTGTCCACACAGCACAACCCGCAGGGCAGCAAATGTCAAGGTCGCTGCAACAGGCATACATGTGATGAGTACAATAGGGTTCCGGTGACCATGGTAGGATTCCAATGACCATGGTTGCACGTGTGATACCACAGTATGCGCGCCTGTTACGGTGAATTCGAAGCTGGTGTTATGTGAAGCCGTTGCTTTAGTATGCCTGTTACATGTGATGAGCAAGCTCAGATGATGCATCTCCTTGCAGCACTGGGACAGAAAGCACACAGGTGTCTGTGTATGGCGGCATGGCAAAGCACAGCACCGCACACTGCCAGCACAGTGCAGCGCAGCGTGGCGCAGCATGGCGTGTTAATGTTACAGCACAGTGTAGCATTCAGCCAAAGCACACACAGATGATGTTGTGCAGTCTCACCTTCTCAGATGCCTGAGGTGCATTGTTGATGGCAAGCAACATGGACCCAACCTTGGTGAGTACGGGACATTAAGAAGGATGAAGTTCTTGGGTGAGGTGAGGAAGGGTCTGGGACCCATTCAGGCTATGGGGATGCATTGGGCTTGAGAGTGAGCTTTGTTGTTGGGGTGTGGTTGCCTACTTCTCCTGTGTCTGTTACAGTTCACATGAACTTTACGCCCTCTGTTATATATCCCTGAAGACCACACCAAGAAGCTGCGGTGTCAGCACCACGCATGAGGATTACGCCTGTCGAATGCAGGTCCAAATGTACATGAGTGCAAAGATTTCTTGTCGTAGCAATACAAGGCATGAAAGGCATTGCATGCGGTATGTCAAATGTGCATAAGCGGACTGCACATTATCATATCCAGGTAGAAATGCAAGGTTGAGCTCATCAGTATGGCAGGCCTGGCAGGCCATTGTGCAGTATGACTTTTCACAATCGAGTCAAAACAGTGTTTTACCCCAGCAGCAATGTGCATGCCATGGCTCACTGGCTAGAGTTACTGAATGTGGCCCTGTTTTCCCAATCATAAATTGCAGTCGTCACTTTCTAGTACCGGAGGGCTTGCCAAGTGCACTGCAGTTTGAAGTACCCTATACGCGCCACATGTCAAGCTGCGCCTGTACTAGCATCTCGTTTGCTATGATGTCATCATCCATTCGGACTTGAATGGCAAACGCACTAATCATGACTGCAATTAGCTGCCGGGCCCAGAAAGGCATGCCCTGCAACACCTTAGACCAATCCAGAGGGTGCTTCATTTCCTCGTCTGAAAATGCCATCTGACAAAACCATGCCTCTAAGCGACACCATGTAGGGTACTCTTCTACTGACTTTGTGCGTGATGTGAATGCATCCCATCTTGGCCTCCTCACGTCTGCCTCATACAGCAATGCCAAACGACAACATGCCACTTGGAGCGTGACACTTGGGCAGTTGCACATCTGCGCACATTGCTCAAGCATGAGCCATGCCAGCAGAAGCTTTCCTGCTGATGCAGTGTGTCCAGCTCACCTCGGCCCAGTAGGTCAACAGTCCTGTCAGTGCAAATTGTGCACGGCTTATGTCTTGATTCAAGATCTGTGTGAAATTGGTCTGCTTTTTGCCATGCGTCCCCAAAGCTAGCTGAAACAGCTCTTGCTGAGGGGGGTAGCAGCTGAATATCTGATTCTTCCTCTGAAGAAAGCTTCGGAGCGCTTCAATGCCTGGTAGGCAACGCAGAATCTGTTTCGATTGCCCGAGCAACAGTTGTTTGCCGTACTCCTCGCGCCTCAGCTGATTTGGCAACTTCGTATACAACGCTTTGCAGGTCGTGGCCAGGTTTGCGGCTTCCGTTTTGCTGATCAATCCGACTATTAGCGCTAGAACGTCCCCTGGCACATGTTGCATGTTATATCAACCGATAAAGGGTCCTGCTTACGACCGTCCCACCAACTCCCGTAAACTTTGGTGTATGCGGAAACCCGTCCTGTTTTCACATAGGTTGACCAAAGTCTGAAAGGCTTGGCATTACACCCGTTCGTATCAGCAGCACAGGACAGGCTCATGCAGAAGAATCCCACACTTGCATAAAATCTTGTCGCAAAGGGGTCTGCAGCAAGTCGCCCTGTGCAGACTCCTGCACGTGAGTTATCCACATAGATATCAGCACATCAGGCAAAGTCCTCTGTCCAGCTAGTATTGCATCTGCATCACATCTTGATAGATCACCAAACGGCCATGTGACCAACCCGTTCGGACCACAGACAGATTGCTTACCCATAATATGAAGACAGGCGTTTGTCACGTTTCACATCACACACACTGTATCATCAGGTCACCAGATCTTGTCACCACACACAAATGTGACATGCCAGCATGGATCTACAAAGCAAGTGCAGCAGCTCACTACACTGCATGCTCAATGATAAATTCCAGCCTTCTTGCAAGATCTCTCAAACTGGGTCTGTGATCAGGATTAACCTCCCAGCAAGACTCCATAGCCAACCGCCACTCCTGCTCACACCAGTCAGGCACCTGCACCCAAACAGGCACTCAAAACACAGCACACATGAGGCAATTGTGATCAAAATGCATGCTGTGCTTTGACAAGGGATTACAAACATTTAACAATTGACTGCCTGCGAGAAAAGCAGCATCATGTAAGACATCAGGTCTGATGCATGCCAGCAAGATATGCAGAGGTGCAACACAGGGCTTTCAGCACTGTCTGATGACATGCAGGATGCTACTGGTCATGTGCCAGCATAATAGATGAAGCACACTGACTGAGGCTTTGTATGTAAGACACAGGCAATGCAGAGAGAGAAAGAGAGAGAGAGAGAGTGAGAGGTTACAGTCATGCCGCCTCACAACAAACTGTGCTACTGACACAAGCCCAGATTGCGTTAGGCTTATATCAAGCACCGCAGACAAGTTCTGCTGAGGCTGCAGTTTCCCCTTTAGCAAACAAGCCAGCATAGCTGTAGATTTTAGTTGAGACATGCATGAAGGCAGTCACGCACTACTGCTTCATTCTGACAGTTGGCACCAAGCACAAGACACAGGCCAGCATAGCTAAGACAGGCTGAAAGACAGTGACCCTCAATAGTGTACCAATCAGGGAAGGAACCCTGACATACACTTGCAAGCAGCCACAGCTAATTGCTGAAGTGAGCACTGTTGAAGCGATGAGTCTGTGCATCGAGCTTCTATATGAACACAAAGGCCTGCCTCGCTTTGCAGTGGATGCCACTTGACGTTGTGTCTGTTCCTCACATGCTACTCAACAGCAGCCAGGTTGCAAGGGAAGAGGTGACATGATGCCAACCAGTACCTGCCAACCTACCTGGCATTGTGTACAGAAAGACAGCTCGTGATCACAGCACAGACACTTTGTATGGAGGTGGGGCTGTACCTCGGGCTGCAGGTTACCAACCATGAGGCCAGCAATGATCTGCTGAGGGGTGAGGTGGGTGAAGGGCACTTGGCGGGTGAGCATCTCCCACAGAACCATGCCCAGGCTCCACACGTCTGCCTTCTCACTTACGCGCTCTGGGTCTGACACCAGCTCAGGAGCCATGTATGGCAGCGTTCCCCTGCACACATTGCCAGCTCTTGCATGTGTGGTCACAAATGTACACATGTACCAGAAACATACTTTGAAAAAACAGTAGAGATTTGGCTTTGCTGCTCAAGCATGCAGCTGTTGATTTGCATGGTCAACTGTGCACTGCATATCATTTGATGTACAGAACAGGTTGTTGCTTCGACATCTGTGAATCGAATGTCGCGGCACTTCCATCATTGTGACCAGCTTTTGTAGACACACTGTGCCCAGCATTTGCCGCTTTGCAACCCACATACGAAATTGTCACAGGATAAACAGTGTCACGAGCACAGGAAGGATGTGAGACAGTGTAACAGCAGTGCACAGGTCCACATTGGCCAATAAGATAGCATGGCCGCCAAAACAGAGGCAAAGGTAGAAAAAGAGAAGCAGGCAGAAGAGGAAGGCTGTTCAACCTGAGGTCCCGCACACCAGACACAAACTCCCTGCCCCACTTCTGCTTGGAGAGGCCAAAGTCTGCCACCTTCAGGCTGGGCACAGACCCATCATAACCAGGCTGCAGCTTGCCGTCCAGCAGCAGGTTGTCAGGCTTCAGATCAAAGTGGACAATGCTCATCTCGTGCAGGTAGGCTAAGCCATTGACGGCACTCAGAGCCATCTCAGCACGGCATTTGAGGTCCAGCCAACCTTCAGTCCTGCAGATATACAGTGAATGCTGTCAACATGGCTGCTGCGCTTTCACGTGTGCAACACTGAGGCAGTCGCCGTCAACAGCATGGCTCATCGATTGCCTTTAACAGCTCAGCCAAGCACTCACGGCCTCTGGCTGGCAGGAACTGCACCCTTGATTTGACTTGAGTATGTAAACTGCACACTGGAGGGCTGCAAGTGCCCCAGAAACAGCAAGCCATGGCAATAAGGTACTGTACAAACTGCAGTCAAGGCAACAGAACCAAGAGTCAACAAGGAAATGATCACTAAATGGCAGTATGCGCAGGATGACGAAATTGCAAAACAGAACCTGGAAGCTTCTTGAGCTCTGATGCATCCATGGCCAAAGTGCCAGCTCAACATTGACAAAGCATTGCAGTCATTGACAGAGGTGAAGGCATTGCTGTCATTAGGACTGACACCATGTGTGCATAGCACATGAGTAGGAACAGTAGTCTGGGCAAATCAACTCGAGAAAGTAAAACAGAGATCAGCTTGAGGTAAGCTTGCTTGCCATTGTGGCTGTCAGCAAAACCAACCTGAGGAAAGCAGCCAGTGAGCCGCCCTTCATGTACTCGGTCATGATGCCAATCACATTGGGCTCGGCATACGACTCCACTACCACACCATAGAAGCGCAGCACATTGGGGTGGTTCAGGTTGGACAGCATTTCTGCCTCTCGCCAGAAGGACTGGGAGTGCCGCTCTACCTTGCCAGGCTGCACAACAGGATCTGTTTTTTTGTTTTGATGGGAGAGCTATTCATTACACATACATGGACATGCAACGAAAGAAACCACAAGTGTCAAACGGAAGGCCATCCACAGCCGAAGCAGGATCTGTTGGGCTGATGTGTGCAGAGAACTCTGCATGCTGTGTGCACTGTGCAGACAGCCACTGGGCAATGTAATGCACAAGTATATGGTCAAGCACAACAGCAGGGCTGGTGAATTGCAGCGCTTCATGCACAGCTGTAAGTATATGACGCCTCTGTCCCTGACACAGCCAGTGAGGAAAATTCATTTTCTAGTCAAATGCTGAGGTGCCACATGGACCACAACATGTTGTCATAGCCTGTGACAAGTCAGCTTAGCAGGAGCTTTGAGCGAAGCTTTTAAAACTAAAAATGCTTTACGATTTTTGTCAGGTGTTTCAAATGCACTTTTTTGGCACTTTAAGGACCTTAGTTTACTTTGTTCCCTCTTGGATTTAAGATGGGCCCTCTTTACAGCTGCGGTGGTGTAAAGGATCAAAGCATGCACCATGATTGTGAGGCTTACCTTGAGCCACTTGACTGCCACACTGCCAAAGATGGCACAAGTAGCAAGTGAGACTTCCCCGAATGCTCCTTCCCCAATCCGCCTCAAGATCTTGACCTCATCCTGCAGGCAAGGACAGCAATCTTGCAGGTTGCCCATGCAGTTCTGTTTCTACCGGAACAGTTACAGAAAAAATGATTGGCAAGCCTTTCACACATGCGCGCACACAAGCAAGTGAGCTGAGCTGCACTGCATGGAGGAATGTCTGTAGTGAACCAGATAGAGACTAGAGTTAAAATTGTGTGTTCCAACTGCTCATCTTGCTGGGGTCAGGTGTATGGTGAGGACATACAGTCCGAGGCAACATGAATGCAACCAGTCCCTTGCAAACATTCATTTGTGAAGAGCCACCTGGCAGACAGTGGTACACTGGTGTACCTTGGGGACCTTGTGCACTGGGTTGTTGAGGGTGCCACTGCCACCAGAGCTGGCAAGAGTCAGCCCACTGTGCTCCCTCAGTAGTTGGGCAGCTGGCGTGACCTTATCAGGCTTGCCCCAGGGGCCCTGGCCATCCCTCACCCCCCTCGCACCCACCCCAACCCCCCCTAAATGCTTGTTTCCATTCACGTTCATCTGTCCAAGGTCTATGCCCTCTCCAGCATATGGAAGATACTTCGTATAGGGATTGCTGCTGGCTTCTGGGTTTGCATAGGCAGGGACATATGGCGGGCTCAAGTTTGGGTGAGCGCTGAATGGAGGGGGGTTAAAGTAGGGAGGCATGTGGGGGATGGGAGTGGCATGGGGGTTGGGGAGGAGGTTGATGGCAGGGTGAAAGAGAGGGCTGTATGCCCGCGCAGGCGGTCTTGCCGGGCCCCGGAAGCCGTCGAGCTGCGGAGACTGCAGCCTGGCTGCGGGCATGCCTGCACCCACCAGCCAGCTCTGTTAATGAACGCTTCGTCAATGAAGTTGCATTCTATGTGACGGGTCACATACATTGAGTCAGCAGGCTCACTATGGCCACACACTGTACCAGTCTCATCACTTTTGCACGTTATGTCTAGTCATTCTGGTTCCAACATGTCAAGACCCTGCATGTGTCTGCCTCGTGACCTACACCATATTTGAGCTTGCCATGCTGTTTGTGCAGCTTGCCGAGCTCTTGTCAGGTTGCCTAGACCCAGGAAGTTGCATGATGCCAAGTGCACAGTGAGAGCTAGCAGCAACAAAGCAAATGGAGAAATGTGCTGCAGTAATGCAAGCGTATGCTAAGCCTTGAATGTACCCGTGCAGTTTGGCACTGCTACAGACAGCAAAGAGAAACACAAAAACCCTCATCAGTCCCACCCAGAGTGGTGCAAGACTATGTTTATGCATGCATGGCACTGTACAAATGGCAACCATGCAACCAGTCAAGACACTGGCTGCATGTACGCAGATTGGCAGGAACAGCTGTAGCACATTATACACAAGAGTACATTTCTTCACAGGAGGCTACACGAAGCAAGTGGGGCAAGAAACGTACCAGGTCGTCCATACGTCAGCCCATCATTGACCTGGTTCATGAACTCAGAGTCTGCTGTGATGTAGGCGTCCTGCTGGCTAAAACCTCCATTCTGCTGCCCAAAAAGTCCAGTGGGTGACGTGCTGTTGCCTGGCTTGAGCCCAGGCTTGATGCCTCCAGCAGTCCTGCCATGTAGTGGTGCTGCTGATGCTAAGTTGCTTGGCTCATACTCCTGATAATGGATGCTGCCTCCATTGTCACAGACCGACACGCCATTCAGTGGGTCCTGTGGCATAGCGCCTGCTTTCTGGTTCTCGCCAACGACAGCATAGATGTCTGAGATGCTAGGTAGATGCAGGCTGGCTGCCTTGCCAGACATGTGCATGGAGGTGTTGGGTTGAGTCTGTGCTGAGTTGCTGCCCGATATAGCATGCTGAGTGGAGTTCTCGTCATCTGTGCTGTAAAGGTGGCTGGGCAGAACTGATACTGGGTCTCTGTCCTTCATCACTAGTGACCTGCCTGAGTCCTCCTCTCCATATGAGTCAGCTTGGGTGTGGTAGCGCTGGTCTTGCCCCTGTCCATACCCATCCTTGCTGTAGCCTTCCTTGTTATAGCCATCTTTGCCATAGCCATCTTTGGCACCATAGCTGTACCTGTCCTTGTCATTGTGCTCATTGGCCTCGTATCCAGCCTTAACATACGCTTGAAATGCTGGCTTGCCTGGCTTCTGCTTGATGGTCTTCAGCTGCTCAAATGCATATGAGGCGCCCTGAGCATCTAGTTCATTGCCTGCTGCGTCCTCAAGTATGGTGTCACTAGGCTGGACCCAAACAGATGCATCGTAAGGGGAGGCTATGCGCATGCCTGCTGCTGCACTGTTCACGCTGCTCCTGTCGCTGCTCGAGCTGTTGTAATTGGCCGCCACTGCCCTGCCGTTGTTTTGGGACAAGCTTTGCTCCCTGGCAGCCTTCTCGACGCTGCAACACGGAGTGTACTTGAGCCATAACAGCATGGTTGATGAGCAAAGACCTATGGAACAAAACTTGTGCACAGCCTGCATTCTTGGCAGCAATAGTCTGACCCCAGGCAAGAAGCGCAAAACGCAAAGGGTGCAAGACTGTGCAAGTCCAAGTCACCTGAGCATAGGAGCTCTGGGAGAAATGCATTGCCAGTCTTGATGCAACTAACTTCCTGCACCCCTCACTGTGAGTACCATGTGCAGCATACAAGCAGGATACTTACATGCCCCATGCCTCATGCATGCAGTATAGAATGCATGCTATGACTGCTGTTACCTGGTGCTGATCCATGCTGCTTCTGCATCCTCATACTCATCGGGGTCTAGGGCATCATCAAGGGCATCAAACAGCATCAGTGTCAACCTGAAGCTATGTAAAGTATCAGGCAGCTGCAATCCCCTCCAGTACTCTTGAAACATCTCCTGCACAACTCATCACGATGAGACATGCCACTGCCTTTGCTGCATTGCTTGCACTACTTTGGACAACAATGCAAGCAATGTTTTGCTGTTGTACAGGTTTGATGCAGGCTACAGCAAGTTAGCAGCAACTGGTTACCTGCACGTCATCATCATCAGATACGGATATCAGGTTGTCGGGACTCAGCTCCTCCCCTGGGGCCAAATACTTCATGGAGACATCGCTTGCTAACTTTTCACACATCTTGTACATCAGATCAGCATAGCCATATCCAACTGGGACGCTCTGAAACAATCTCTTTCCTCCCTTGTAACTCCACTTCCCCTGTGACTGTGATGCAGGCAAGACGCTGTCAGAGGTCGGTTTGGGACTGGAAGACTAAATGCACAGTGTGCTGGTGCACGAAATTACCTGCTCCAACCTCCCCTTGACAAAGACCTGCACCTTAATTGGCTCCGGAGCTCCTACTGCCATTTGTGACAAATCAGAGTGGGAGGAAAAATTCCGGCTAGGAGCCATGCCAGTGCGGCTCAGACAGAGCATTAGCACATGATAGACTAGGCGCGGAATGCAGGGTGCAACACCCTGCTTTTGAGGACCTAATACATGGTCAAGGTCGTAGAAGCCCACTCCAAGTGGGGAGTGACCGAAATAAGCAGAGGGCAGGCTGGGAGTCTCGACTGCGCGGACCCCCGTCCCGCCCGTGCTGTCGATGTACTATGTCTGCGCTGTGCAACGAATCACGCGGTAGAGTTAGCAGTTAACGAGCAGAAGGGTAAGGTGTTACTTTTTGCACACACTCACACAGCGCCTGAAACCAGAGTTTCCGGCTAATTCGGGTTACGACACAAATTAAAAACATGGCTAGTACTTAACCAGTAGTACAGGGGGAAAATTGATGACAAGGACATCAAAATTGGCCAAAATCAGACTGCCCGCCGCCAGAAACTCTATCGCTGTTGCTCCCTCGTTGCAATTCTCTGGTTTCAGACGACGCATCCTGCTTGCAGCCATGCATCCGCCTACTGGTGGGTCCCGTTCATTCGGTTCTTGCTGTCGCGTCCAGTGGTACTGAGAGCGCTGCGATGGATCGCCTTCTACTTCGCTGGTGAGTGTTGTCAGCTTTGCGTCGCTATGAATGCGTCAGCACCAGTGCTCGTGCAAATTTACTCACGACTGTGGGTGTATAGAGGACCGTTCACTGTAGCCTCGCAGTCTCTTTGTGTTTAGGTCTCAAGGCATGTCCTCTGTATCGTTCACGGTGTGATCGCTGCGTCCTATCATATCATGATCGGTTGCACCACATAGGTTGAGCAATTTGAACTGTCACAGAATGTTCTGCTGCTTGCTCAGCACAAGCCGCTGCTGCTGTCCATCACCATCAAATATCAGAAGGAATATCAGCACTCATGGGAGACCAAGATTCAATGCACTGCACAGCTTGTATGGAGATTATCTTGACTTCATTCACACCACAATTGTGTGTAGCTGACCCACTGTCTTGACTGCCTTGACATTGCGCACTTTGGCATTGCAGAAACATCATGTACAGTATAATTTCCTTATAACGACCACACTGGTCTGCAGCAATTTGGTCACTATAGCGCATTGTTGTTAAAGCGATATAACGACATATGACTGTCAAATGTCACTGTACAGAACAGAGG
>JAABUP010002752.1_pt1 | contig 33024 bp, 32 predicted proteins | sample 5559201 | NCBI WGS metagenome assembly JAABUP01 (sample SAMN10711887, study PRJNA513373) | rock metagenome | isolation source: Antarctica rocks | place: Antarctica
CTCAATGTGCATTGACTGCAGCTTGTCAAAGTAATGCTGCATTGTTCTTGATGCTCAAGCATTCTTCTTTTCAATCTGACATTGATGCTTTTTTCTTGTCAGCTTTTCTCACTTCTGTCATCTCTTCTGACTTAACACTATACTTGAAATTCTATCATTTAGATGGCAATGTGTTCATTATCTCTGTCACCCTTTTCTCAGCACTGCACTACTTATATTGTCTGTGACATTAATCATTCTGTCACACAAACATGCTTTGATCAGTTCAGTAGTCTGCCTCTAAAAAGAAGAGCATAGTAGGGTTTGCATAGCTCTTAAGCTGTGTGCAAAAGAAGAGCAAGATTGCAGCACAGACAGTGAAACAGAGTGTGATATGTTTGAATGTATGATGTAGTGACCACACCTTGAGTTGAAGAAGAAGAAGTGACTGAAAAGTGGCCAACCTCAGTATATAGTATGAGCTGACGTACACAAAAGGTTCTGAAGGCACATGAAAGTTAGGCGCATGATGTGTCGACAAAAATGCACTGCATGGACAAGGTTCAGTGGATTTAGTGAGTATGCATGAATCAGGGATTGTGCTAGACAAACATGTTTGCTCTGTGAATCGGAAGAGTCGCCACCTTTGTATGTTAACAAACATGTAAGGTATGAATTAGATTACAGTAAAAAAACATCACCTCGCTGGATAACCGAGGGCAATTCTTTACAGTAGGGCTGTTTCTAAATATAAAATCGAAAAGCACCTCTTAAATCAGCTTCAACGCCATCCGAAAGAGAACATCCTTTCGACTGCACACAAAGTATCCGCGTCGCGTCTCTTCTCGCGTGAACGGCTGTGGCTTGAGATCCCGCCGATATGGTTATGATCAACATGACAACCGCAATGCCCATGACACTAACAGTCTAGATGGGTCGCTACATCTTGAGGTCTTCGCTGCGACGAGATGACCTCCGCGGAACCTCAGCCAGCAGAAGTCCTGCGTATTGTCATCCCTCCAAGTGTCGAGATCAATGAACATGATACGCTCAAGTATCATCTCTTGGGACCCTCCTTGACGAAAGCCGGACAAGATTCGGTTGATCAGCAAAAGGCATCACCCAGCAAGAATCTCTCCCGATTCAAGCAGACGCTGATGGCGATGGCAGGTATCAGAGGTTATCTACAATGCCTCTAAAGGATCCAAGTTCTTCAACAATGAAGAAGTCAAGGACAAGAACCTTACCCAGAAGATCGACCGAATCCTTGCGCGGAAAAGCCACCTCGAGCGTATAGATCTGGCCAGAGATTTGCGAAGAGCTGACGAGTACATTGCCGAACTGGAAATGTCAAGAGATCTTACGCAGACAGTAGTGCACATAGACTGCGATGCATTCTACGCTGCGGTTGAAGAGTTGGATAGGCCGGAGCTCAAACATGTGCCAATGGCTGTTGGCAAAGGTGTCCTCACAACGTGTAACTACCACGCACGTAAATTTGGCTGCAGGAGCGGCATGGCAGGCTTTGTAGCGATGAAGCTATGCCCGAACCTGATTTGTCTACCTCTAAACTTCGAAAAGTATACCGCAAAAGCTCAAGAAGTCAGAGAGATCTTGGCGGACTACGACTCGAGATTCGAAAGTGCCAGTATCGATGAGGCATATCTCAATATCACGCAGTACTGTGAAGATAAGCAAATGGATCCAGAGGATGTAGTGACTCAACTACGGAATGAGGTATCGGAGAAGACTAAGATCACTATATCAGCAGGCATTGCGCCCAACGCCAAGATCGCAAAGATTGCTTCGAACAGGAACAAGCCAAATGGTCAATTTCGCGTCGCCGACGATCGCACGACGATCCTCGCATTCATGCGAGACTTACCCACCCGCAAAGTCAACGGCGTAGGCCGGGTTTTCGAGCGCGAGCTGGACGCGATTGGTGTGAAGACGTGCGGAGACATCTACTCCCAGCGTGCATACCTCTCAAAGCTATTTGGCGAAAAAGCTTTTCAGTTCCTGATGCAGTGCTTTCTCGGCCTTGGAAAGACGAGGATCCAGCCAGCGGAAGAGTACGAGAGGAAGAGCGTCGGCACGGAAAGTACCTTCCGAGACATGAGTGGGAAGGTGGAATTGAGAGAAAAGCTACGGTGGATCGCTGAGGAGGTCGAGAAGGATTTAGCCCGTACACAGTTCAAAGGACGAACACTAGTCCTAAAAGTAAAGCTGTACACATATGATGTCCTGACACGGCAGGTAATTCCTCCGAAGGCCGTCCATTTGGCGGACGATATCTACAACTACGCGCTCCCGATGATGGCGAAGCTTGAGCGGGAGATCCCCGGGATGAAGTTAAGGCTAATGGGACTGCGATGTACACACCTTGTCAGCACAAAAAAAGGCGGGGTCGACTTCTTCGGCATGCGAAGGAGGACCTCATCAGCAGACGATGAAACAAGCTCAACCAAGCGCAAAGCCACAGCTCTTGAAGAAGATAGCACAGAATGGGAGGTATGGCCCGAGGAGGAGTTTGAGGAAGCTGCAAGGCAAGAGTTGCAGGACGATATGAACGAGCTTGAAAGACTGAGCCAGGAGGAGCAGCTGGAAGAAGCTAATCGACGGAGGAAGCATGGAAGAGAAGTTCTCCCGAATCCGAAGAAACAGGACAAGATCCCACCCCAGGAGGAGTTCTGGGATTGTCCGATCTGCGCGAGGCCACAAGTTGCCAATGACAAGGATTTCAATGACCACATCGACTTCTGCCTTTCGAGGCAGACGATCAAGGAGGCGGTTAAAGATACATCACCAGCTCCAGGGCGGCCGCCAGATAAAGGCAGTGGTAATGGCATGAAGTCTATTCTAAAAGAAAGTGCCAAGAGTAAAGGAGGCGCCACAGCAGCAGATGTGAAGAAGCGACGACTTTTCTTTGGTTAAAGTGGGATCTGTCATTGCGTCTTGGAGCCTTGCGATAGACAACTGGAAACCATGGGCCGGCGTCTTGTAGCGTCATGTGGTGTTTGTTCTTGGATACCTGGACAGAAGGCATAGTTTGGCATTAGAACTGTGTGTATTACATCTCTGATGGAGCAATCTACAGGCTCACAATGAAACCATTAATCAACAGATATCGACTGGCAATCTGACCGACCCCTATATCTTCCACGACTTCAGATAACCAAAATCGGTCATCCACTAACCAATTGAATTGGGTCTTACTTTGAAAGAGATTAAACTTCAAGCTGATGTTAATGGTTACGTCTAGCTGCGTCAACATGAGCGGGTAGTGAAGTCGTTCGCTGGTGTGGGGAATACCCACATACTCGTCGTGGCTCAATAGTCATCCCAATCAGGCTCATCAGAGGATGACGAATCAGTGGTAACATCGTCCTCAGTTCGCCGACCATTCATGCCTGGCTCTAGCGCAGGCCACTGATCCAAACTAGCCCTCTGCTTTTCCGTAGGTTGAAACCGATCGTCGTAGGCAGCCCGCACGACTTTCCGAGTGCGGTACTTGAAGATTGCAAAATGAGACACAACAAACAACACGGCATTGTAAACCTTCTGACTATCGGCAACCTCTGACTGAAAGTGGGCCGTGAGAATCAAGTAGAGGAGCCTGAATGCGGCATCTCGCGCCGGCGATTTGCTGCTCCTCACCCGCCTGTAGTACTTGTACTCAAGCTCGTACTGTGGCTTGCCGGATTTGATCTCTTGGACGATGCTATCCATCGCGCGCCCTCCGAGCACGTCCACACACAGGAAGTCCAGCGTCTCACAGAGGGTGTGATACTAGTCTAGGTCCGTACCCAACATGCGGAAGCAGTGGCGGAAGCTCTTCTCGATACCACGGTACGCGACTTCAAAGAGGGCGATATCGCTATGTATGATCTTTTCCGTGTCTTGTCCGGAACGGTGTTGGAAGCTCTTCAGTGATTGGAAGTAGGGTAGCTTCGTGCCGTTGATCGTGTATGGTTTGCCTCCAATCTCGACAGCAATCATTTCGTCTGAAGGCAGGATTTTGGTCAAGCTGTGTTCATTGATCTCTCTACGGAGGTAACGAAGCGTTGAATATTGGAAGATGAACAGGCTAGATGAGAGGGCAGAGCTAGATGTGGTACTGCGGTATTACTACGTGTAAGCTACTGTATCTTGTCGACACCTAGCCAATGAATCGTAGCTACAGACTAAACCCGCTAGGTAAACTGAAGAATTGATCTCCCCGTATATACATAAGCCAATAGAGGCTTAATAATTCAAAATATACTACTCCTAGAGCATTGGGGGTTCCGGTTGACGACATCCGCATGAGAGTAAAAGTACATTCGTTCAATGAGCTTCATATCGCGATCCCCAAACCGTAAGCCATGCGACAATCTCAATATATCCTACAAACTCTTCTTGATCATACCCTCCGATTCTTTCACTCGCTGAACCCATTCTCTATAGCGATAGTCAGCCTCCAACTCAAGGGCACGGCAAGATTCGAAGTTACTTACGTCCAGCTTCCATCATACAGTCTCCTGTTCTCGACATTGCCATACTCCGCTTCATTCAAGGCGGCATCAATGACAGCTGCCGTGACACCAGTGCCACAGCTACTGATGATACGCTTTGCCGGATCGATGCCCTTGCCCTCGAAGACTTTCCGTAGCTCATCGCCTGGTAGCAAAGCTTTGGTGCTAGGGTCCAGCAACTCCGATACAGGAACACTGATAGATCCTGGAATATGTCCGCTAGGAAGCTCAGGTCTGGGCTCTGGCTCAGTGCCTGCCCATCTCCCTTTGCTCCTCGCATCCAGGACCTGCACCCCTTCCGCCCCTTCCTTTCCGAAATCCCCAGCAATCTCCTTCATCTCGTGAAACTTGACGACCTTCCCTGCATCAAATTCCGGTACTGGATAATGTGACTTCTCCTTTGCTGGCTCGATATTCCCGGACTCTGTAGGGTACCCTTGCTCTACCCACAACCTGAAGTTGTTCAACAGATGCACTCTCGGATGTCCGAATAGTTTCAGCGTCCATCCTACTCTCGGCGCGCTGAATATGCCTAGCTCTTGCGTATCATAAACTACGACCTCATCATCCTTCCGTATTCCTATTTCCTCCATAGCCCGTGCAAACTCCTCCGCCGTCGGCAGCATGTGCGGGTAAGGCGAATCATGGTCTGTGATTGCGTCAAGGTCGAAGAAGCGAGCAGAAGGGATACGCTTCTCTTGGAAGACTTGGTAGCCGGTGCGGCCGTTGGGTTCATTGGGCAGAAACCAGGACGCGCACAGAGGTACTGTGAGGGGGGCCGTGGAGATTTTCGTTAGTACGTTCTTCTTAAGGGCGTATGCGAGCTCCGTTGGGGTTACGACATAAGTAGAGAGCGAGTTGTTGCGTTGTTGAGCCACGTAGCGGTGACATTGGGTCAAGGGAGCTCTTCTAGGAAGCTTGAGACCAGCTCCAACAGAGTTTCGCAGAATCGCTAAAGCCATCGTCGCAGCTGCGTGCCAAAAGTTAACCTAGGTCCAACATCATTAAACCACACGAAAGCTGAATGATAATTCTGGGAGTCATCAGGGGTTAAAGGGTGAGGAAGAATTGGGAAAGGCCGGTTGGAAAAAGGAGGGGAAGTTCTCATACACCGGCACGTGCTGCAGCAGATCACGATCGTCTGCTTCTGGAAACGATAAGAGGAGCGATAAATTATCAATTGCAACGAGTAAACAAAGCAATCACGCCTCGCACACAATCCTCGTTCAACTTTGTCGCCCTTTAAATTACATTTCTAGCCACTCCGAGTTGCCGGCCTACTGTCCCACCATGAAGGTCACCATTAAGCAGTGGAACGCTGTCGCGTCTTGGCGATGGGATATGCCCGAAGACGAGGTTTGCGGTATCTGTCGAGTACAATTTGATGGCACCTGTCCAACTTGCAAATATCCAGGGGATGACTGTACTTTGCGTGAGTATTTCCCTAAACTATGAAGGCAAGGTCCTCTAAGATTCGATTTTAACACAAATGCATACAGTAATCGGCAAATGTGGCCATTCTTTCCACATGGTGCGCTGTCCATAACCCTAGCCGTTGGGTCGACACTCGAGGACTGATGGTTCAACGCAGCACTGCCTCCTTACCTGGATACAGCAAGACTCGTCGAAAGGATTATGTCCGATGTGCAGGCAAAGTAAGTGTTCCGGAAAGTCAAAGTGAACCCACTAACCCCTATCACAGAATTCGAATGGAAGCAGAGCGGTGATTAGATTTCATGAGCTATGCGGAATACTCTTGATAGAGCGTCGGCGTATCTATGGTCTCATGGAGTACTGCGGATGTGTAGCGAAGCAGTCTGGCGTTTGAGATACCCACAGACCTGTTAGGGCTTCATTGCTTGTTAGTGTCCTCTGTTTGTTCTTGCAGAACCATGCCGAAAATTTAGGTGTTCGATTAAAACGCATGTCCAATGCTCAATGATTTGGTTATGAAGAGTCAGACTGCTGCAGAGAAAACAGAACAATTAGGATTCTCGGAAGTATTGGGGCTTTGCGGAGTTTGAGGTTCTGAACTCTACCTTCCTTGGTATCAGCATAGTCAATAGACACACCGAATAAAGGAGCCTTACTGCGGAGTTTAATCTTTCTACATATCTGCATTATGGCGGTCATCAGGGGAATGATCATTACCTGGTATGTGTAACAAAAAGCACTGTATACCGGAGTGCAATGAAATACCGCTCCGGGGCCTCCGGGCCCTGGCCGTGGCATGCAAGTTGCGGATCAACAATGCGAGACGTTCGCCAGAGAGACAATAAACTCACGTGCTGATAACGATAAGAGCTTCGATGTCTCTCTGGACTCGATATCAATAACGACAACCTCGACAATGCCGACCCCGAGTCAGCCTGATGTCTCTTCCTCAACCAAATATACCACATCGTTCTATCGACTCTATAACTAAAGGTAGCTCGCACTCACCTGTACCGTCTCTCCTACCCTCTCCTCTTCCGAAAGACGATTCTGCCCACCCAGCGGACACCCACCTCCGCGCGCATAATGCGGAGGATGCCCCCACAACCTCGAAAGCGCATTTCACGCCCTTCTTCACCCTCATAGAAGACGCCCACACAACCGAACACCACCACCCAACAGTCCACTACATCTTCTCCGACGACGACACAGACCTCATCACCGAAGCCGCCCTGCGGACCCTAGAACCCGCGCCCTCGTCATCGACAGCAATCTCTGCCGATCAAGATCCACCCGGCACCGAAGCAACAGAGACAGCGCAGAGCAGCGAGGACGTAGAAGACGAGCGCGCAAAACATTCTGCCTTGCCACCGCCAAGACCCGGCGTCACGGAGCGCTACGTCCTGCTAGACGTGTCGGCTTCCGGTGACGCCGTGATTTCCGCGCACAGTTTGACGGCTGATTGGCTAGTTCTTAATGTCGATGTGTCGGATGCGCCGACGTGGGATGCGGAGGGAGAGACGGCGGATGAGAAAACCGCGGGGCTGATGTTGAGGATTGAAGGTACGGAAGGAGTGGTGCAGGGGGATGCGGAAGGGAGGGAGGGAGATATGGAGGATTTGGTGGTGGTGTTTGAGAAGAGGATGGCGGAGTTGAGGACGCTTATTTCGGCTGGGGAGAAAGAGGCTGGGACAACATGAATTATGGACTTGTTCTTGTGATGCATCATGGGGGTGTATTGCGATTGTGGGTGGCGCGTATGGCGGCGAACACGGTGTATATTGGAAGGTGTTGATGCATTAGGATTTAAAGTCTAGAGCTAGAGCAGCGATTGGAAAGACGCTTCTATACAAGAAAGGCTGCAATGAAAGCCCCTACGCCGAGTGTCCTGAAAGCGATCGACAACAGACAAAAGTACGCCCTGCAACAGAAGAACTGGACATGATGAATCGACATCGACTCATCCCGTAGGACTACTCCTCAACCTCCTCCCCGTACTCCCCACAACAACCGGCAGCGCATTCTCCCTCCCCTCCAACCTAACCACACTCCCCTTCCCACTGAACTTCTGCGGCAATCTACTCTCCCTCGTGTCCTGCCTCTTCAGCGGCGGCGGCATCTCACTGCTCGGAGTTGTTGTAGCAGCCGTGGCGGGCTCACCTCGCGGTAATGCGGCTTTGACGTTGACATCTACTTCCCTAAGACCACCGCTACTTATTGGCTTGTGCTCAACCATGGGTTGAAGGAGTGCTACCTCGTCGTCTGCGTCGTTGTAGACCATAGACTTGCTCGGAGAGACCAGAGCTGGTGGCTCGAACGTAATTGGCCGATTGAGCTTGGCGACCAGCTTCTCGTGGTCGTCTGTCCGAGGGAGGGTTGTTGGATACTGATATTGGACTTTTTGCGGCGTCTCGCCAGTTGGGACATACTCCTTCAGCGGGGCTTCCGCAACGTTCGTGCGGAGCTCTGCCAGCGGCTGACGGACGTTTGCATCTAATTGTGGTAATGAAGCTTGTAAGGTGCTGGTTCGACTGGATATGTCACTGCCGAGGTCGCGCATTCGGCCAGAGGACGAGATGAAATATTCGCCAGCATTGGAGTAGGATTGCCTGACGGTTGATGTGAGTCCTTCTAGGGATTGGGCGTGGGTTTGGTGGTGTCGTCCGTTTTGAGATCTAGCTCTGGTGACGAATTCATCCAAAGCTTGCATCTGAACTGCCATGCCTTGCATCTGAGCGTCGACGATTCGTACTGTCTCTTCGTGCACAGATCTCGTGGTTGTCTGGATAGAAGTGTTGTGATCGTTGACAGCCTAGAGGGGAGACACAGTCAGTTCAGGCTAATCCTAGTATACTATGATCTTGTCCACTTACTGTCCAGTCCAGCTTCATCTTAGTCTTGAGAGTTTCTCGAGATTGGAGGACCTCTTCTACAAGTAGTTTTTCCTTCTGGGACCAAACATCCATACCCTCGGCAAACTTCGCATTTGCGGCTTCGAATTTCGATGTTGATGAAGAGATGTTTGCCTGGACAGTATTGATCTTTGCGGTCAGTCGTGCGTCCTGCGCCTCTCCAGACGCGTTGACAAGTGTCGTAATCTGCGAGAGTAGGTTCTGATGGTCTGAAACAGCTTGTTGGCGCTCCTCTGCGAGGCAAGCTTCTAATTGTGACGATGCTGCCTTATTGGCTTGCATGGCCGCATCGTTTGCTACAGAGAGTTGACGTCTCAAATCATCGGCTTCAGACTCTTGTGTATGCAGGTGTTTGACCAGCTCCTCGAAGATATTCTTGAAGTCTCGGCCCAGGGAGCTATAGGACGTATGAAGCTATCAAGATTGTCAGACTAGCTCTCTTTCAGAAGAATAAAGGTTTACCAACCTGCGTATGGAATCCTTCTAGCTCGTTGATGACCTCAGCTGATATCCGTCCCGCTGCCGCCGATAAGCCATTCATCCCTTCTCCGACCTTCTGCTTAACTTCTTCTCGTAAGACCTTGATCTCTCCCAGCACCTCATTCATTTCTTCTTTGGCTATCATTATCTGGTCGTTGGCCTCCTTTTCCGACGTCTCAAAAGCTTGCGCCTTTTCTTTCAGAAACCTTTGGTTTGCCTCAACCTTTTGCATCTCTTCTTGTACAAACCCCTGCATCTTGGCTGACAGATTCCCTATGAGTTGTTCCTGTTGTGTCTGGAATGCGTGAACACGTAGCTCGACTAGGTTGGTAATCTCAGACACCTGAGCTTGTGACGACTCCCAGCTGGTCCGATTGAGCACCTCCAGATCCGATTTGCGCCGTATCTTTAAACGTAAGCCTCCAACGTCGCTCACGGTTTGGCCCAGCGTGGAGATCAGCTCTCCGCCAATGCTATTCAACTCCTCTTCTGTATACTGATGGGCTTGGCGTAGCACTGTCTCCTCCGTCAGGTTTTGCCGTGTATCTGCAAGAACAATCTCGGTTTTCTCCAGGACTCCATTCGTCTCATCTAGTATGAGTTTCGTTCCTTCATTGTCCTTCTTCAGATTATTGAAATTACTTGTCAATGAAAAGAGTTCCTGGACCTTGTTCCGAAGATTGGCCTCCATCGTCTCTATCTTGGCTTTCTGTTCTTCACTCAGTATCCTCCGAGACTCGCTCTCTACCGTAATCTCCTCATAATTCTCGTTGGTCAGATATACTCCATTGCGCTGTCTTGTTGCAATGAGGTCGCTCTTCAGCTTCTCAATCTCTGCTGTAAACTCTTTCAGGAGCGTCTTCTTTGATATCAGTTGGTTGACTTGAGGTTTGTTGCGGATGTTCTTTGCTCTGAAAGCATAGTCCAACGTTGATATCGTCTCCTCAAGGTTGCTTTTGGCCGGAGAGACTGTCGCTACGATGCAAGTCTTCGTTCGTCCACCAAGAGAGTCTTGCAGAAGGCGAGTCAACTTTGACTCTCTACAGTCTAGTGTCAGCAATAATTCATGCTTTTCTTGCCGATCGAAGCATACCGATATGGAATATGCGAGCTTTTGTCCACAAGAGCATTTATAACTCTTCCGAGAGTTAGCAAGCTCTTATTGATGAGGCCTGCTTCTGCTGCGCGCTTATTTTCCGCCCCGCTGCGCTGAATGTTTTCACTCCCGGCAAGATCGACAAGATTGAGCTTTCCTATGCTGACGAAGTCCTCCCCATCCTCCGCGGTCCTCTTGATGTAGACAGTGATCGTGAAAACGGTATGACTTCGAGAGCTGAGGTCGTTACATTTTGTCGCAGCCACCTGACGCTTGTAGCTACCGTCCTGGAGGAGCCTTACCCCGGCACCAGCAGTCTTGATATGCGACTCTTCCATGCCTTGTACGATCGTTGCGCTATGTCCCTTCTTCTGACCATCCTCAAAGATCTTCAGCCGCGCATTCTCTTCCACGGACAGCAGATCTCGTAGCTCTTCGTTGTACAATTCAATGAATGAGCATTTCACTGAGCTCTCGGCTTCATCGGCTTCCAGCTTGGTGAACAAAGAATGCAAAGCCCTGGGAATGATACCAGCGGAGTCAGAAAGAATTCCTAGATGATCAGACATATCTCCAGACATGGTGTATGTTTTTCCAGTACCAGTCTGACCGTATGCGAAGATGGTACAATTGTAACCTTGGAGCATCTGCGAAGAGCGCATCAGCCGTAAAGTCCTGAGCAGTGAAACATCCAACCTACTTCGTCCAGAATTGGCGTGACGACATCATCGTAGATCATAGTCTGATCTGCAGCCGGCGAAAAGACCTTGTCAAAGTGGTACGTCTTATTGCTCAAAGCACTGGGGCCCATGGAAAGCTCCACACTCTTTCCCTTCACACCATCTGTAGTTACAACCACTCCACTATTCTCCCTCACCTCTCGATCATTGCGTCCTCGACACCGAACCACAACGTGGATGTTCGTCTCTTCGCCCCCTTCGTGGTCGAAGTCTCGTTCTTTGCGCTTCGTGCCACCAGTCTGTCGCAATGTTGGCGAGCGCGAGCGAGATGCGGAGGTTGATATCGAGGTCACAGAGTTCGCGGGAGAGATTACGCCTGATTGTGATCGTCCATGAAGTATTGGTGCGCTGGATTGTGTCCTCGTCGTCGAGGGTCTTGCGACTGGAGGTCGCATTGAGTGCTTCCTTGGGAGCATGCCAAAAGCTGGCCGTGGAACACCGGCCATGTGGTGTTATGCTCTTGTGTCAACTCTCCGTTTGGATCCTCAATTCGATCAAAGCAGGCCTTGAAAGATCAATCTAGGGAGATAGTGGGGTTGTCGCAGATGGCATACCTTTAAAGTGCAGGGCTTCGACTAAGAAGTAAACAAAGGTAAACATGACAGAGCCTTTCCCCATTGAGACTAGCGAAAACCCAGCTTACCTAAGGTAGGTATAGGGTTTGCTTTCAGTATGTACATGTATACATCATTCAAGGGTTCAAATTGATCCTTTTCTTCTAGATGATGAGACTGGTATTGGGGGTAATCATGAGATGTACGACTTCAAGTAATGATTTTGATTTTGATTTTGATATCTTTGCTGACCCCGGCACTGTACTGTAGAATCTAAACGCAACTTACACGAATCCATTGTGGGTTGGATTTATAGTATACATTTGGAAGCTTGCTGAGGGTGTAAGGGACAGAACATGGCAGGTGCCCCGAATGTGGATCATAGAGGCAGCGACTACATACAAAGTCTGCAGTGTAGTCTTCAGTAGATCATTCAATATAGTTTACTGCAATACCCAGAGACGGATATTATTCGCGATACAGTGCTATTGGAAAATGTATGCCAGAATCGTAGCGAGCACACACCCCACAAAAAAATATAGGGGTGCCGTAAAAAATCAGATAGATGTACCTACCACCCATTATCCACCACCACAATGCCTAGTAAGCCTGATAAGAATGTGAGGCAATTACTAGTGACTGCCTTTCTGAATGGCCCTGTCAGTAATGAGGCCCTGGCCACAAGAACTCACCTTTCTGAATGTACTATACGTCAATATTGACTGAACTTCAAACAATATGAAACCCTATACCCCCTAAGGAAAAAACAAGGCTGTTGTTTAAAGGTGACACCTGATATGAAGCAGGTAGGTTAGATCTGAAGATAGATCACCTGTTACTAACAAATCTATTAAAAACTACTTATATATCTTGATGAGAAATCTACAGCAAATCAATGAAATATGCAGTACTTTCTATTTAACAAATTTGAGGTGAAGATCAATCAGTCTAGTATAAGTCAACTACTAAAATAACTTCATTAATCAAGAAAGAAGATAAAACAGCCTTTTATATAAAGTATTCATGTGACTAATCAGGTAGTGTTAAAATAAGAAGGCTTTGCAGGGATTTCAGTTCTATTCTGACCTAGCACTGAAACTTGCTGTGTCACGTGACACTGCTTAGTCAGCTCACACAAAAGTCATGCTGTTGATGCAGACTCTGCATTCAAGTTAAAACACATGAATAAAACAGTCATTTCATAAAGATTATACTTTAATAGGTTATGAGCTCAACATTCTGCCTTCATACCTTAAGACATTAGTAAGTCATTCATTGACCTCACTGTCACTGTCTTTTAACAGTGTCTTTTGTCATTTTAATAGCCTATCTGAGTGCTTTCTCAAACAACCCCCTTTTGTTATTACTTGATATTCTTGATTTTGACATTTTTGTCATTTCAATAGCTCATCTGAGTGCTTTCTTAAACAACTCATTGTTTTGATAGCCTATCTGAGTGCTTTCTTAAACAACCCCTTTTGTTGTTACTTAATATTCTCAGTTTTGACATTTTTATCATTTCAATAGCTCATCTGAGTGCTTTCTTGAATGACTCATTGTTTTGATAGCCTATTTGAGTGCTTTCTCAAACAACCCCTTTTGTTGTTACTTAATATTCTTGATTTTGACATTTTCATCATTTCAATAGCTCACCTGAGTGCTTTCTTGAACAACTCATTGTTTTTGATAGCTTATTTAAGTGCTTTCTCAAACAACACCTTTGTTGTTTCAATATTCTTGAACAACTTGTCATCACAATATTCTTGATTGACATCTCTTCACTTTTTCAATAGTTTTTCTGTTTTGATGTTTGTTCTTGACAACTCACATAATCATGACTTTCTTAAACAGCATTTTTAACTTCTCTTGTCTTGCTGACGCTAGTAACTATGCCTCATGAGCCACTAACATCAAGTTCATTCTTATGAACAAAGACCTATGAGCTGTTGTTTCAGACATGTCTTTTGAACCAGTTGTTGAACTTGATGATGTTGACACTTTGAACTTGAAGTTCTCATCTGAATACATTGTCTGAAGTAAAGAGAATAACAGAACATGTGCTACTATAGCACTGTCATGTCAGAATGACTTTAAGAGGTTCATTCAAGATCTTTCTGCACATCAGATGTGGTTGAAGCTCAAGGAGTTGTATGAGGTTCAGAGCTTTAATGCCAGATACCTTACGTTTACAACACTTTTAAGTCATCACTATGATTTGTTTAAGTTCATTGAGAACTATGTTGATCAGCTAAAGACTTTGTCATGATGTTTGTAAGAGATGAATTCTACCTTTTCAGACTGGGTTATACTCACTGTTCTTCTTAACAACCTTGAATTCACATTCAATGTCTTTGTCATGACTAAATGTCAGTTCATTCATGTTACAACTTTTACTTTCAATTTCTTAGCTGCTGAGTTGATTGATGAGGCGAGAATGAAGAATAATAAAAGCTTCATTGTGATGGCCTTTTGTGGCAAACCAAAATTGTCGTCATCACTTCAGTGTTCACACTGTAAGAAGACTGACCATGAGGAACCTATGTGCTTTGTCAAATACCCTCATAAGAAGAAGAAACTCAATGCAGCTTGAGCTGTAAAGAAGAAGGACAAATCATCATTGTCAGACAAGTTCTTGAACAAGTCCTTCAACAATGTTAAATCAACCTCTGATAAGACTGATGGCAATGTCACAACACTCAGCTTTATGTTTGTCATAGAATCACACCTTATGAGTGTGTGAATTGTTGATACTGAAGCCTCTGATCACTTGTGTTCTACACACAAATTCTTTCTTATCTACAAGCCTATTTCTAGGTCTCTTAAAACAACTAATGAACCTGCTCAGATCATTGAAAAGAACATGGTTTCACTATGTTTAGTATGTTCTGACAGTGGCATACAAGAGGTTATTCTCAAAGACATTATACATGTCTCTGATTCCTCTGTGAACCTCATTTCTGATCACTGCATGCATGCTGATGATATCTTTTTTGACATGTGTGACTGCATCATACATCACAAAAACAACAATGTCATTGAATATGCTTCTGAGGTCAACAGGATTTTTCAGCTACACCTCAATGATACACCTCAGTCTCATGCCTTTGCAGCTAATTGTGGGTTCAAGGTATCATTTGATATGTGACATTGACGCTTAAGCCATTTAGGTCATACAAACATTGAGTGTCTGTTTAAGATTGTTGACAACATAGATCTTAAGAATCTTTCTCAATGACATGATGTCTGTGAACTGTGCATGAAAGTCAAGCAGACTCATTGTTCTTACAATGCTTTTATTGAGTAAGTGACTTGACCATTAAGTCTTATTCATTTGAATGTTGTTGAACTCATAATGTTCACTGTTTATGACAGTTCAAGATGATTTGTTACCCTTACTGATGACTTCACAAGGTTTACCTGAATGTTTTTCATGAAAATCAAAGATGAGACAGTCAAGCATATCAAGAACTTTGTCACATTGATGAAGATCAACTGTTCTGACTATTCTTTAAAACACCTCTGCACTGATTTTAAGTGTAAGTATCTTGTCTTGAAGAACTGGTTTTCAGTCAACAACATCATCTGAGAACCTACTATGCTCTATTCACCTGAAGAAAACGGCGTTTCTGAGCAGCTAAATCGCATTATTTGTGAACTTGCACAAGCTATGCTCAAAGACTTTGGCCTGAACTCACACCTCTAATCAAAAGCCATTAAAACTGCAATTTATATCAAGAACTGATCTTCTACTCAAGTACTTAACATAACACTCTATGAAGTATGAACAGGCAATGTTTCTGACCTCTTAAGTCTTTGTGTCTTCAGTATCATTGTTTAAGCACACATTTTTAAGAAATGATGTCAGCAAGAAGTCAAGTTTGAGGACTGCAGCCTCAAATGCCACTATTTAGACATGAAAGAAAGCTCAATCTTCCGTGTTTAAGACTCTGAATCAGAACGGGTTCTAGAGTCTCATAACTGCTTTGTTGATGAGGGCATTACTGCTTATGAAAACTTAGCTAATATAGAGGTTCACAGCAAGAAAAAGACAACTAGCACTAGCAATCATGCTGTCAACCCTTCTTCTGTGTCCTCACTCTTGTTGTCACAACCTTCTTCTGTTTCAGAGAGAGTGTCTGCATCAGCTACACTGCTGCTTCAATTCTTGCTATTACAGTGATTAAATTCTGTCAGCATGCATTCTTCATCTTCTTTCATTTCAGGAGAAGCATCTACCTCTTCACATTGTCAGTTTAAACTCATGGGTTCAGACTCACAAGTTCTAAACAAGTTGTCTGATTCAGATGAGCTTGATTCATTGAACCCTTCAGCCTCAGCAGTAGATTCATTGAACCCTTCAGCCTCAGCAGCTGCATCACGCTACAACCTTCATAATTGCTCAGTTGTTGACAAGTCTGACACACATGTTTCATATGTGTATGCCGCAATTTCTATTGATGACATCATTGAACTTACCACATATAAGCAGGCTGTGAAGTTACCTCTGTGTGACAAATGAAAGATGGCTATGAAGAATGAAATTCAGTCACTGAAGAATAATAACACATGAGACATTGTCAATGTGTCATCAGATCAGCATGTCCTTAAAGAATGCTGGGTTTACAAGGTCAAGTGTGACGCTCATGATCAGGTTAGTCATTATAAGGCTTGCTGAGTTGTCAAAGGCTATGAACAGCAGTTTAACATAGACTATGATCAAACCTTTGTGTCTGTTGTCAAGCTGCAGATGTATAAGACCCTCTTCACCCTTACAGCACATTATGATCTTGAAGTGAATTAAATGAACATCACTATCGCGTTTCTTTATGACCTTATTGATCAGGTTGTTTACGTTGAGTTACCTCACAGCTATGAGCTACTTAACAAGGTTGCTTTGCTGAATAAGGTCCTCTATGACCTGAAGCAAGCACCTTGTCTGTGGTATAAGATTTTACACAATCTTCTCATGTTTCTTGATTTCTGTTGACTCAATTTCAATCATAGCATGTTCATACAAAACAGTGTCATCATTGCTGTCTATGTCAATGACTTTCTGCTTGTTGAAAAGAATAAGTCAGCTATTCAGAATGTTAAACAATGTCTTAATGACACATTCAAGATGTCAGATCTCAGTTCTGTGTTCTACTATTTAGACATGAAAGTGAAACAAAACTGTGCTGAACGCACAATCTGTCTTACTCAAACAGCTTACATCAACAAGGTTCTTCAGACCTTTCAGCAGTCACAGACTGTTTTTGTTGACACTTCTATGAATTCTGATGCAGTACTCATGAAGAAGTCTATCACTTAGGCTGACATCACTGTCATTTGACGGTATCAGAAAGCAGTCAAATCGCTAATGTACATTATGTTACAGACACATTCTGACATCATCTTCATCATCTCTACTGTTAGTCAGTTTGCTCAGAACTTTAACATGTCACACTATAATGCTGTTAAGCGAACCTTTAAGTATCTCACTGACACTATGAATCTTGATGTCACCTATGGTATCACTGACAACAGCCTCATTGACTATACTGATGCTGACTGAGGTGACTGTCACAACATCAGAAAGTTCACTGAGACTTATCTCTTTCTTCTATATGAAGGTCTCATTAGCTGATGTTTTAAATGTCAGCAATCTGTTATTCTATTCTTAATAAAGACTGAGTACATGATCAAAATGCAAGCTATGAAGAAAGTCATTTGACTACGCTGTTTTCTTAGTGAAATTGGCTATTTTCATGACAACAATGTTGTTGTCATTTGAGCTGACAACAACAAAGCTATGAACCTAGCTAGAAACCCTGAGTTTCATGCTCATATCAAGCACATCAACATACAATATCACTTTGTTTGTGAAGCTGTTAATTGTCACCTTGTTGACTTTGAATTTGTACCTACTGTTAAGCAAGCAGCAGATGAGCTTACTAAGGCTTTGTCTGCTGTCAAGTTTAGCCATTTTCTTATTCAATCAGGTCTTATATTTAATTAATGACCTGTCTTCAACACACATTTGAACCTCATTGTTGTTGACCTTCTTTATCACCTTTTACATTCTCACTTTCTTACCTCACTGTTGCAACCTTCTTCACATTCTCATTATCTTACTGTCAGACTCACTTTCTAGTGAGATTGAAGAACTTTATACTGACTAGTGAATGAATATTCAGATCATCTAAAACTGAGAAGAAGTGTTGAAATAAGAAGGCTTTGCAAGGGATTTCAGTTCTATTCTGACCTAGCACTGAAACTTGCTGTGTCACGTGACACTGCTTAGTCAGCTCACACAAAAGTCATGCTGTTGAGGCAGACTCTGCATTCAAGTTAGAACACATGAATAAAACAGTCATTTCATAAAGGTCATACTTCAATAAATAGTAACTCTGTAGGTTCAAAGATGTGCTTTAAAACATAACCAATTTCTCTGAGATCATTGAATGACTCAATTGAGTCAATGAACCACTGATCAACTAGTCTTTCTTGATGAGAGTGCTGCAAATGAATGTACAAAAGATAGAAAATATAAGTGAGCATCTGTTAATGTTAAGACAACTCTCTTTACCTTTCATAGAAGGTTAAAATGCTGAAGTATACTGTCTGCATATGCAGTGAAGGGCTATATAGCATGGTGAGTTATTCAGGGCTTCTTTACATCAGCTTTATTTAATGCTTTTGTGAAGAAGAAGGTTCTATCTCTATGCACTTCATTTTCTGATTCTTGATCTGTTTTAGTGCTTGATAATGCATCAATTCATTGCAGTTAGATATGTTTTTCTATACTAATTGATGTCTTTATGCTAACATATATATAGAAGTTGATCAACATGTGTTAAAATGCAGAGATTCATATTGAATACCTACCTTCTTATTCATCAAACCTCAACTCTATAGAACAGTTCTTTGCTCAGCTAAAGGCATGAATGAGAAAGCATTCTGCTATGACAGCATGCTATGATGACTTTTTGAAGTTTATAGAACTAGCAGTTGAGAATTTATCAATATATGACAATTCTGAGGCTCATTTTCACAGTTCACATATACAATGTTAGAAGAATATACTTGTAATTACATCAATTTATATAGTAAATCAAAGTTCTATCCCTCTGTTCTCTTTAAATCTATAGCATTCAATGTCATTTGCTTTGCATTCTGCTTCAAAATCTCTGACATCACTGTATCATGACATTCTTCATCATATCATCAGTTTTTTAAACTAGCTTTGTCTGCAATCTAAAGCCCTAATTCAACAGGCACATTAAGATGAGTTCATGGTTTCTTCTTGTCTGCTCATTCTTATACAGTTATAAGCTCATAATGCTTCTTATTCAGTGCTCTATAGACTTCTTCTAGTGCTTTTGCTAGTGAGAAACTCTGATGTTGTAAACAATTGATATAGATTCATAGATGACTACCTCTGTCATCTATAGATTTTATAGAGCTGCTTGATAAATGTCTATTGAATGATGATGTAGATTGTTTGAGAAAGATAATACAGTGAGAAGGTACTGACATCAATAACAACAGCAGTGACACAGTTTCTGCAGACTGTACAGTCAAATTTAACTGTAATTGAGACAGAGTGTATACTGAAGAGATTTCAGAAGCTGCAAACTGTTGCTGTTGCTGCTGACTTAACATTGTCAATTGCTGTTGAATAGACATCATCATATAATGAAATAGCAATGACATTAGGGCTTCACTATAGCTATGACCTTGACCTGCAAGTTCTGAAGATGCATGCTTTAATTGACAGCTTAAGAAGAAACTTTTCACTGGTTTTTCTTTTCTTTTTCCTTCTCAAACTGCCTTCACAGACATAAATTTGAGGTCATTTGAAGAAGTAATCATATTAACATTCTTATTCCCTCATTTAATAGTGAATATTCAGGTGTCAAAGTGAGTCTGCATGACTGTATGATGCACCTTCTTCTTAATATAACATCATTCATCTTGATTAAGGCATCATCTTGATGAACATCTATATTTTCTTATAAGATCATTCATAACTTCAATATTCTTTTTCTTTTGTTCAGTCTGTACAGCTTTGACAGCAGCTGTGTTCTTCATAGTAGTGATAATTTTAGTTTTCTGATACAATTAATGCTATATCTATAGTATAGAATCAAAGACATACCTGTTTCTTTCTTACTGATGATGTTATCTTTTTAATATTATCATCATTATATGACAGTGGTGCCTCATGCTTAGTTTGAGCATATAGAACATCAATAGAAACCTTAATCTCTTTCTGAATCTTTTCTTTATCAACTCATTGAATCATTATAGCCTTTATATTGAACCAGCTATTACTCTTAGCCAAATTCACTGTTATAGAGTTCTTCTTTGATTTCATAGCCTTATGCCTGATCTTAACCTTACTATGCATCTTATTGATCTGTCACTCACATATATTATTATATTCTTTTGCTAGTTCTTGTTTCTTCATCATAGTCTTTCAATATTGAAAGTGTTTAGAGTCTCAGAGTTTGACAGCCCTGAAATCCTGCAGAAGTATATCTTTTTCATAGGCAAATTGATACTCTATTAAATAGTCAATTGCCTTAAAAGGGTCTGATGTGTTCTTCACATCTGAAAGATCTGAAAGAGATAGAGGAAAGGGGGTTTTGTTCAATTGAGACTTTAATTGAGTGTTTTGAGGCTGCAGCGACAGTGAGGTCAGTTTTGACAGCGATGGTGAGGGTGCTTGCTGGCTAGCACGCTGGGGGGAAGGCTTGTTAGAAAGTCCCAGAGTTAGGGCATGTTTTCTAGGCATTGTGGTGGTGGATAATGGGTGGTAGGTACGTCTATCTGATTTTTTACGGCACCCCTATATTTTTTTGTGGGGTGTGTGCTCGCTACGATTCTGGCATACATTTTCCAATAGCACTGTAACATAGTGTTGGACCCTTCAGGAAATTAGAACAAAATAACTCATTTCCATCTGAAATCCTGATCTCCATGACATACTCCGGTGTGTTCATGTAGCTATGTTGTACGTCACCGAGGGCTTCCTCGTTGCAGCCTATGCCTGTAATGCGCGTCTAGAGAAATTGACCTTACAAGGAGATATGTTCCGCTGCTAGAAATGAGTGACTTGGATGCTAGAAGAAGCATGTTTGGACGGCTCGAAAGGCGAATATATTTGACAGCAATAACGGCATGACAGCGATAGCAGTGTATGCAACTTGTAGTAGCAAAGACAGTACTCCGTAAGTTGTATCAACTCATGTTACACCGACCTATACATATCTCATCATGTCATGCAAGGCACATTGCAGTGCATCGCATGATTCGTGCATGTGCACTACATCCCAGCTACCAACGTCATTGTCTGAAGCTCTCCAGAGCCGCAACCTTGCCCATCGATCAATACCTCGATGGCAAACAATAACCCATCAACTCAAGTCTCTCCAGGCAAAGGTCTAGGTTTTCTGAGTATGAGCTCCGTTCTAAGCCTCCACCGTAATCAACCCAACTAATCACTTCCCCTCCTAGTTCTGGGCGCTTCTCTTCACGACATCTTGACACGGCTCAAAGCTCGACCACAAACATATCCTTCTATTGACCTTTCATACTCTTCGTCCCAACCGACTTCCGAACCTATCGTACTTTCCCTACCCGCGAACGGTTTTCGCTTGCGCTTCGACGGGCCGGATCAAAGACTAAGGCTGATAGAAGTACTTGATTTCACGAGGACCCAGCTCAACTATAAGAACAACGATATCATCAAAGTCTCTCCTCCGGTGGCAAATGCATGGGTGGCTTCAGCACCTCAAGGAGCCACAGGACCGTCCTTTCGACATGTCTACAACCGGCTTTTCGGACCAGCGTTTCCAGGAGAGTACATACCTCCACCTTCTGAACAACACTCCACGAAGGGCACATACGTCTTGTCATATCCAGGAATAGCTTTTACATTTACTTTGCAGCATTCAGCATGGTCACCCAAAGCCGACTTTGTTTCCTTGCTTTCCTCCTCTGCGGCGGAGCCGGCTATGACAATGGCAATCTTTAACGGCTCCTCATGGACCGACGCACGTGCGACTCTCTTTACCCGGCCCCCGCAACATCCGAGATCACTCGCGCTTGCTGGCAGAGGCAAGGATTGTGGACCCGATGAAGTAGAAGAAGTGAAGGTACTCGGGCAAGGCCTCATAGAAATGATCAGGAGGTCTAGTCCTTCATTCTGGATCACACTGAGCGAGACAACGCCCCAAGACCTCGTGGCTGAGCTTGGTCCACCAGACGCTATATACTGGAAGAACGATCGAAGGTTATCAATCCACAAGAAACGCGCGTCCAATCGTAGGAACTCAGAGCGTCCGTTCAGGGCTTCGCCAGGCAGATACGACTACTACACAGATACAGACCAGTCTTCTACTCATACTCCGACAGATGACTCCGATGATGATGCTGACGAATCGTCCGCAAATGGTGCTCATGATCGTTCGTCTGCTGAGTGTTTCTACAATTACTTCCACCACGGATTCGATATCTTTATCTCATCTCCAACAGCTCCATCACCCCTTTTTCCGGCATCAACCACACGCAACGAAGGGACAAGCGCAACACCGCCGACCAGTCATCTGACCGCAACAAAGCTGCTGCTACACGCTAACATCCCTGGCTCATACCCGTTCAACAGACATCGACGTAGTCGATGGACGATCCAGTTGGAGCCGCATGCGACTGAAGCGGAGACGCTCAATTCTGAAATGCCTTTTCAAGAGATATCTGAACGCTTAAAGGAGGTTTGGAAGAGCAGTTACAGCAGCAAATCGGAAGAGGAATCTCTGCAAAGAGGTATGGTGCTCAATCGTGGTTGGGGAGACAGTCCCGGAAGCAGTTGTGAGCTACTCGGGGGATGGGAAGAACACCTGGATGGAAGGAGAAAAGGAGCTGCCGGTGCCTTCACGAACGGCGGGCAAGCCCTGGGCAATACAGAGTTATTTGGATTTCCCGGTCTCGTCTTTGAAGTTCTGAAGTCGGATGCAATCAGTTGTTTGACGATCTACTGAACCCAATCATTGTTTCTATGACTGGAGCAGGGCTGCGTTGCCGATATGGGCATGGACGGTTTGGCGTGCTGGTGAGAACCACTTTGGCTTTGGGTTTGGGTTTGGCGTCGGCAACGGATATGTGGACATTTGGGCGTGATGATAGTCTACTTGTACGTTTGTTCTAATGATACCCACCAGTGATTCAAGCGTACAGAGCGGTAAGCGGCGTTGCGTATACACTTGGTAAATGAACTTGGTCAACGACAACCATCAGCTACAATATCATATACTGGAGACCCCCAAACATATTTTACTTAGCACAGGTCAGCTTAACTGATTTGGTGACCTTTCCAAGTCATTGTTGCGCCTTCTCAGTGGTGATCTTGTAGTCTGCCGCTTATTAAAGTAGTGAGAGGGTCCTCAGCTAGTCCTACCTGAGTTCAATTATGTAGGAGGTCCCTGTCCCAATGTGCGTCCCAAGTCAAGCCGTCACGCAAGGTGCCGAAACATGCTCGCTTCTCCGCTACTGACACTGCAGCACAGCACAACCTTGCTAAATCTTCATACTTTGGTTCACTAGGTTGTTGCGAACCTCTGGTTGCCAAGTGCACCTCAGTATGTTGCAGCAATAGCATGCCTGCTCCCACCCGTATCCTCTCCACGTCTTGGTCATCAACGCTCCGACTTCCCAGGTCGACCTTTCCAGCGCGCGTCTCGCAAGCAGAGCAGACGAGATATCTGGAAGCATGTACCGACAACCTCTATGCATGGCAGCGTCGGGAAAGGTCTGCCAGCAACACCTTCGTGCTTCATGATGGTCCTCCGTATGCAAACGGAAGCTTGCATATCGGACATGCCCTCAATAAGATCTTGAAGGACATGGTCTGCCGCTTCCAGCTCAGCCAGGGAAAGCGGGTCGACTATGTGCCTGGATGGGACTGTCATGGCTTGCCTATCGAGCTCAAGGCCCTCCAGCAGCAGCGGGAGCTGGGGAATATTGGCGAGAACAGGCCATTGGGGGCTGTGGAGGTGCGGAGAGCTGCGAGAGAGCTGGCAAGCAAAACGATTGAAGAACAGAGAATTAGTTTTCAAGGTTGGGGCATCATGGCTGATTGGGAAAACGCATGGTGGACTATGGACAAGGGGTTTGAGATGAGGCAGTTGGATGTTTTCAAAGAGATGGTGGATAAGAATCTAATCTACCGAAGATACAAACCGGTCTACTGGTCACCGTCATCAAGGACTGCTCTAGCAGAAGCAGAGCTCGAGTACAAGGAAGATCATAAGTCATCGGCAGCTTATGTCAAATTCCCCATAACGAAGCTGTCTCCGTCGCTGATGGGCAAGTCTGGAGTCGATCCACAGAACATAAGTGCCCTCATCTGGACCACCACACCCTGGACTCTACCTGCAAACAAGGCCATAGCTATGCATGAAGGCCTTGACTATTGCATTGTTAGGACGCCTGTCCATGGGCAATTGCTCTTGGCAACTTCGAGAGTGCCGCAAGTGTCAGAGATCTGCTTCGACAAACCGCTCGATATCGTTGCAGAGAATATCCGTGGATCGGAGCTTAGTGGCTCCATGTATCAGGACATACTTCAGGGCGAACATGCTCTATCGCAACCAGTACTCCATGCAGATTTCGTATCGGCTGACTCTGGGTCTGGCTTGGTCCACTGTGCACCAGGACATGGTATGGAAGACTACGAATTATGTCTGAAGCACGGAATCGATGCTATTGCGCCTGTGGACGATGAAGGCCGCTTCACCAAAGGAGCGATACCAGAACGTCCTGAATTATTACAGGGCAAGGAAGTATTGAAAGACGGTAACAAGGCAGTTCTGGAGCACTTAGCAAAGTCCGGTCACATCGTTGGAAGGCACAGCTACAAGCACAAGTATCCGTACGACTGGCGCTCGAAACTTCCAGTGATCATCCGGGCTACAGAGCAATGGTTTGCGGATGTAGGAGGTGTACGAGAAACCGCACTCTCATCGTTGAATGACGTTCACTTCATTCCCGAGGGAGGAAAAGCCAGACTAGAAAGCTTCGTGAAGGGTAGAACCGAGTGGTGCATCTCTCGCCAACGTGCATGGGGTGTACCCATTCCTGCGTTATACCATAGAAAGACCGGCGTGGCGGTGTTGACCAAGAATAGTGTCTCTCACATCATGAAGGTCATCGCTCGGCGTGGCATCGATGCATGGTGGACGGACGCTGAAGATGATATGGCTTGGACCCCTCCTGATTTGTTGGAAGAGTCTGGCAGCACCATGTATAGGCGTGGCAAAGATACGATGGATGTGTGGTTTGATAGCGGAACAAGCTGGACGCAGATCAAGCACCGTAGCTCTGACAAGGCTCATCACCTTGCTGATGTCTATCTCGAGGGAACAGATCAGCACCGAGGCTGGTTCCAGTCAAGTCTACTGACATACATCGCACACCAGACAGTATCCTTGGGTCAACCAATCTCTGCGAATGCACCCTTCAAAACTCTTATCACACACGGTTTCACTTTAGATCAGGATGGCCGAAAAATGAGCAAGTCTCTTGGCAATTTCATCTCACCGGACGAGATTATGAGCGGGACTCTGCTTCCTCCGCTGAAGAAGAAGAAAGTGAAGGGTGAGGTTGTGGAAAGCAGGCCAATGTACGACGCTATGGGTCCAGATGCCCTGAGGCTATGGGTTGCAGGGAGTGACTATACCAAAGATATTGTCATCGGTCAACCAGTGCTCAAAGCCGTCCATTCCAGTCTGCAAAAGTACCGAGTCACAATGAAACTGCTGCTTGGAGCTCTCGAAGATTTTGACCCATCCTCCGCCATCAGATATGATGCATTGGCAAAGATGGATAAGATGGCTTTGCTCCAGCTTTCAGAAGTGACAAGCACGGCCTTTGAGGCATACCAAAGTTACAACTTCTATAAAGCAGTGAATGCTATCAACAAGTGGCTCAACAACGATCTATCTGCATTCTACATTGAAACCGTCAAGGATCGCCTCTATGCAGATCACCCAGAAAGAAGCAGCCGCCGTGCCGTGCAGACTGTTCTTTACCATGTCTACTGTCACCTACAGGCCATGCTAGCTCCGGTAACGCCGCTGCTTATTGAGGAAACGTGGAATTATACCCCACAAGCTTTGAAGAACAAGGACGGCCATCCTTTGAAGCGCACCTTTCCCACGATTCCGCCTGAGTGGGACAACGATGTTCTTGCCACAGCATTGCCGTTTATGCTAGCGGCCAATACAGCAGTCAAGGCCGCACAAGAGATCGCAAGAGGTGAGAAGAAGATGGGATCTTCTCTTCAATGTTTTGTGCTGTTAGCTTTCGATGACAATGAGGAGGCCGAACAGAGTCTAGCCCCAGAGCTTCTTAAAGACTACGCTAACGAGCTGGACTCCCTTTTCGTTGTTTCTGCCGTTGAAGTACACGTTGGCTCTGGTGTGCCATCAAATGTCGCGGCAGCTGCATGGCATTACTCATCTACATTCGCCATGCCGGATGGTCATAAAGGTACGGCCTATGTCTATGCGCCTGCCAAAGCGAAGTGCGTCAGATGCTGGAGGTACGCTGCCCCATTAGACGTAAAACCAGAGGAGGCACTGTGTAATCGATGTGTGGATGTTGTCAAGGGTTTGCAGAGCATTGATCCTCATCTTGTTGCGGATCAAGGTGCTTCGACCGTGGCTGCTGCGGCGTAGGCAAGCTTCTTAATCATCATGATCATGTTGTAAGATATGGACATAGGGTAGGCCTCTTCATACGATAGTAATGTTCATACGAGCTATCCCTAAGTATTGCAAAAAGATACTTCCAGCTATTCTAGCCTTTAGGTCGGGAAGCTCCAGTCATGCTGTCCCTACTGACTGTTGATCGCGAGATGCCACTTAGGGCAATAAGCGAAGCCTGCTAAATTCTCAATCTCAAAGCCTCACTTCCACCTCAAGCCCAGCCTGTATACCTGCACACCGACACAGCTTTAGAAGCACAATTTTCACTTAACTAACGTTGTTTCGTCCCCTTACCACGACGATCTTCTGTGAATGATCCCTTTATACTCATACTTTTCACTTTCTACCTAATGACGCCGCAAACTCGCATTCCAAAACAGACAGTGAGCACAATGCCAACGTCCAAAGGTTCCGGACGAAAGCTGGAGGTTTGAAGCAGTACAGCATGGAAGCCATGTTGCAAAGGATGGCTGCTCTCGAAGCTAGAGTTAGGCAGTTGGAGCAGCAGGTCGTGAAGCTGCAGACCCACCTCAATGAGCAAACCAAGCAGATCCAGACAGCCGTCCCGTGGCAGCAGACAGTGAAATCGCTGAGTACACCAAAGAAAGAGGGCGAGTCACCTTTGCTATCAGTCGATCAGCAGCGAACGGACAAGATCCTCATTGACTTGACCCCGGTGAAGGACGACGGCCAATTCATTCGATCAGTACCCCACCCAAGACTACATCCTTTACACAACAAAGCCAGCATCGCAAGCTCCTGCGCGTTCATCAAGGTTTCAGGAGCGATGGGTAGCTGTCAAGCTGGTACGATCAGCACCTCAATTCACCATATTGCCGCGCTACAGCTGGATATCGACGTTGGCGATGCGGCACTTTGGATATCCAGCTCTCTTAAGAAAAGCTCATCAGACCGGGCATCAGTGACTCCTAAAAATAGTCTCGACTTTCTTGAGATGGGCGTTGTGTTTAGATCTCATTACATCTTGGCGAGTTCTCTTGAATTCGGGCGAGTTATCGACACCTTGCTTCTGCCATCGGCTATCCTCGATCAGCTCGAGGACCCCAATGAGGTACCAGCAAACTTGTACTACATGACCTGGAGATATCACGGCTGTGGGGCAGACGGGTTCGAACAATTTCAGTCGACCCTTGCGAAGTTCGATCAAAACGATCGGATTATGAAGCTATACCGACGAATACTTGGCCACCGACAGGCCATCCAAGTCTGGTTCATCACTGAAGAAAAGCAAGTAGATGACGTCTTTGCGCACTTGAAAGAGCGTTGTTACCGAGAGGCTGCCAGAGAATGGCATCCCTGCTCTGGACATGAGGGTAATAATAACGAGTCTTGCACAAATATGGGAAAGAAACGAATAGGTGTCGTCGAATTTCTTCGACAAAGTGCACCCTCATGATCCGCCATGATATTGAGCCCTTCTGTCCGTACATACTCCGCGACGGGGCTATCTTCGAGGGGTTCTAGGCAACACTTCAACTAAAGACCGTACTTTCCTTGGCCAACTTCAACACTCATCAATTGATGGAGACCCTTACGACATGGTATCATACCCAACGCCCTGCCATCCACACGCTCCATTCAAAAAATCGACGACACTCAGCATTTACGCCTCCTTTCCTTGGATAACTCCTCTCTCAACAGCCGATTCTCCTCCGCAACTCTTTGCCTCTCACTCGATTCCTTTGAGAGAGCATCTTCCATCCGCTTCTGATGTGCCTGAAACTGTTTCAACATCTCAGTCTGGAAGCTCCGCATTTCGTCACGGAGAGACCTCTTTGCCTCTTCCAGCTTCTCTTCGAGTACATGACTGTCGCAGCGTGAGCCAGTATGCTGCTTGCTCTTGTTCGAAGTCTCAGACTTGAGAGGGGACGAAGTAGCACAGGTTAGATTATGACTTGTCTCTATTAGAGGTGTTGCTTTAGGGGTTTCCACTTGAGCTGTGGCAGATCTCACGTGGGGAGAAGGGCTGGTCCTGAACCGTCCAGGATGGTCTTGATGTACCTGGAACTCTGGCGGCGATTTCTTACTGGAGAACCGTTGGACGACGGTATCATTCGATGTGGTTGTTTCCCTTCCATAGCTATTACTGTTTCTGGCTTGAGAGAAGATTTGGGGTGGTCCGGATACAGGAGGTGTAGGTTGTGGCTGACCGTTTTGCCAATCTATGATGGTATCATCCGAAGCTTCAGTCGTTGATGATGGCTGGAAGGAGACAGTCTTGCGACTCTTCCGGCTCGCGGTTGTCGCTGATTTCTGAGAGCGTCTCCGTGGGGGTATCGTAGGACCACCAGTGACCTCAGCCCAGACATCTTCGTCCGCTTGACTGCTTGTCTCAGGCCGCTGGGCCGCAATGGCATGGGCGGTCGAAGGGCTAATGCCGACGGCCTCGTTCCCATCCTTCATCACTTTTCTTTGCATGTAAGGCGCAAACAGCGCAAACCCTTTGGCAGGTTTACCCGGTACGGTAGCTCTTCGGATTCCAGCAATTACCTTTCCATCATCCTGTGAAGCCCGCCGGGCTGTGTGGGCTCGGCGCATCGACATCTGCGCTCCTTGGCATGGAATAGGGCGTGGCCGTATTGACGAACGAGACTCCCTCCTTAGTGCTTTCGAGAAATCCGGTTGAGATGGTGATACAGAGCTTTGACTGTTGCTTACTGCGCCACCTGGAAGCCCTTTTCTACCAGAAGCAGACTTTCTCTTCCTTGGTGAGGCCGCAACATAATTTGAGTTTCTCTGGCTTTCTTTTTGTTTGACTGGCGAGAAGAGATCCATATAGTTCGCTGTGTAGGGTTCCATAACATCTTGCCAAACTGTTGGGCTCGGGGATCCTTGAGACGAGTGTAAAGAAGGTTCAAGGAGCGCCCCGGACATCTCAACGGCCGGTGCAAGTGTAACTGATTCTGCGCCTTCGTTATCTTCGTACGCCACTGTTACAAGTTCCTCCTCAACTTGTCGCCCAGCCGCCAGGATGGAGCCCAGGCTCTTCCTCTTGGACCTGGCTACAGATTCCCGCTTTGCCTTGACAGTCCTAGTACTCATTGCTGCCGAGTCGCTCGACTTGGCAGGACTTGAAAGGACCCCACTATGAGTTTTCGAAAGCTGATCTCCGGAGCCGTCCATCCACTCAACATCAACGATACGACCGCCAGCTGAATCGACAGTCTTCTCACCCATGAGAGTGCCTGAATTATCGAAGAAACACACTTTTCCATCAAGTCTTCCGACAGCAATGAGGCGTTCTCTAATAGCAATAGCAGGGTTCCTCTCACTTCCGGTAGTACCTGGACGGTCCAGTTGACCTAGTGATAGATCGCCGTTGAGTGGTACAACCGACAGACTGGTTGCGGGTCCCCGAACATGCCAAGATTTAACGATCCGACCCTTCTTCTTATTGCTACCATCGAAGTCAACTACGTAACACTTTCCATCGGCGCCTGCACTGATAGCTCGAGCCCTATAGCCGGGGATGAAAGCAATGGCCGTAACACCACTGCTTCTGCTGCCAACACTCACAGTCTTCGTACCTTCATCATACCCGCCCAAAGCGGCGGCATTCAGCAAAGCAATCGAGTCCGAAGGAATCGACGTAGCACCGGCAGCATGCAAGCCTCTAACGTGGCCGATCTCGCCACCTTTTCCGGTTCCAGCGGGCCCGCTTCTCCTTTCGCCCTTACCAGCATTCTGAAATAAGTGTCCGGCATCGTAGACTGCAAGCGCACCGTCGGCAAAGGCAAGTAAAAAGACATTGGCGCGTTCTGGGTGGAAAGACGCAGCTACCACTGGGGTGGATGAACATGAAGGACGCAGGAGGATCGGCGGCGTTCGAAGGGTGAGGTTAGCCAGGTGAATTGTAGGTGGAGTTGCGGATGCCGAAAGCAAAAGATGCGAAGTCGGTGATAACGCAAGGATATTCGGCGGAGATGGATGTGTGTGGAAAGGATCGAGTAGCCGCGACTGTCTCGAAGAGTAGGCCTGGACTGAATTCTGAAGGGAGGTCGTAAAGAATAGACTTCTCGAGTCATTGGCGTATCTGAGAAGGCAAACTTGTCCCTAATATCTTTAGCAAGTATTCCCGGCTACCGTGCACCGTACAACATACGTCTGAGCCCTTCAGCCTATAGCTTTTGTCCATGCCCCTCTTGACATCATGGAGAATCACAACTTGGCTATCTGCTACCGCCAGCACTCCGCTGCCATCTCCCGCTCTTTTCGCGGCAACGATGCCTTCAGATCCGGATCGAAAGAGCTCTGTGATCCCATTCCTGCTCCAAGAATACACACCCTTGGTAGTTGTGACTATCAGATGGTGTGACTTGGGAAACGTGCTCGGGTCGAAATCGGAGGTTTCGACTGGCAATAGGGCGGTCGGATGAAATTGGACATTCAGGGCGGCTGGACCATGTGGTAGTTGTGCCATTGATGATCATCAAAATCATAATGGTCTGTAAACCAGCTCTCAGTCACCGTCAATGAAAGAATCTGGGGCTACTAAGCGAGATCTTAGCTCAATCCAGTTCCGCTGACCGACGTCACCTTGAACATTACTAACTGAGCACAGGTGCAAGGTTTGCCGTAAACAACATTCACGTCTTGCGCCGTTTTTCCGGTCCCGATCTTTAGCCTGGAATTTGTGTCCTCACCATTGGGTGGGCAATGATACATGTAGAGATTTCAAATGATTTAAGGTTGTGATAGAGGGGCGATGAGCTTTTTAATTGCTGATCCTACCAGATCGGTTAACCTAATATCCAAAAGGGAATAAGCCAAGGCACGATTACCACATCAAGAGCACACCAGGGCATGGCTGGAGCTCATGTCCAAGGGAGACCCCGGAAATTATCACCCTTTCAAGCGTCAACATCTGAGTTCTAAAGCAACCTTCCCAGCACACTTCTGAACTCTGCCGGCACTACCGGCATGTGCTCGACGTCATTGGCCAAGGCCGTCGAGCTCCAAGTTTGGATGATTGCGCGGGGTTCTGGGAGAAGTACTTGAAGCTTGCGTTGATCACTGTTTTTGTATTTTCTGCATAGCGTGTTTTGGGAACTGCTGTTAACGTCCAATAATCATAATTTGCGAACATGTTTTCAAAATCAGTCTTCGCCTTGAGTTTTGTTGCTGGCTCAGCACTTGCCAAGCAGTGCATCAACTTCACCGTACCTGTGGATATCTCAGCTCGAAATGGTGTCTTCAATCTCCCTACGTTGCAGTCGAACCTCGATGCTACCACCTTCTCTCAGAACCTTACAAGCATTATGGGCAACTTCACCGAGACTGCTTTACTGGACTACGCCACGGTCACTGGCAACTACATGATCAGCGCCAAGTTTTGCAAGCCCGACAACGACAATGGCAAGAATCCTACAGTACAAGTCTTGACCCATGGTATTGGCTTCGACAAGACGTAAGGCATTCCTTCCTGAAGTCGGCGAGCTCCAGCCTACCATTATGGCGGTCTGTACATGGTAGTATTCAAATAGCTGATCAAGTATGTTTCCAGATACTGGGACTTGCCCTTCGACAACTTCAATTACAGTTACATCGATGTTGCCGTTGATCAGTATCATTACTGTACTTTGTCGATGGACCGACTTGGCATTGGCAACTCTTCCATTGCGGATCCACTCAGCGTTATACAAGCACCAGCAGAGCTATCAGCCATTTACGAAATCACCAAGATGCTACGGATGGGCACCCTGCCTAACGTTCCACGCGCATTCACCAAGGTTGTCCACGTTGGACACTCCTTTGGCTCACAACTATCCTACAATCTAGCAGCAATGTATCCCAATGTCACCGATGGCCTTATTCTTACGGGCTTCTCCATGAATGACTCTTTCGCTCCCACCATCATAGCCAGCTGGGATGACAAGTTGGCGCGTCTCAATCAGCCTTTAAGATTTGGAAACGTGAGCTACTGCGCCGTCCAACAGGCCGTCAGTATGATTGGAAACGTCAATGCAACGGCCATTGACCAGTATCTGGCGAAATTCAACATCAATCGTGCGGAACTCGTACAAGTGGTTCAGACCACCGATCTAGCAGACTTCGCCGCCGGACTTGACCCAAGCGATCTTCCACACATGCAGGATCTTCCCAACGGATACATGACTTGGGTGGATGCTGGTTCTAATCAGGTAATGAATCCCGTTGCACCAAAGCTGTAGGTCAGCCGACTAACAAATCCTTCAGTTTGCATTCCTCTATCCCGGATACTTCGATCCCGAGATTCTCATCTATGCCGAATCGCACAAGCTCCCATACACGCTCGGCGAGCTTCTCACCTTCGGCATCTCCCCGAAAATGTCAATGTTCACCGGGCCAGTCCAAGTCATCACCGGAAGTATGTACCTCCTTCCCTTCCCCCAAATCCCTCATACCATCATAACTAAAACCCACTCCAGACGAAGACGTCATCTACTGCGGCGGCGACTGCATGATGACCGGCGACCCCTCCCTAGCCTCCATTCCTGCAGCGGTCAAAAAGGCTTTCCCAGCTTCGAGCGCCTTCGAGGCGTATCTCCAGCCCAACACGGGACAT
>JAABUP010002753.1_pt1 | contig 32987 bp, 37 predicted proteins | sample 5559201 | NCBI WGS metagenome assembly JAABUP01 (sample SAMN10711887, study PRJNA513373) | rock metagenome | isolation source: Antarctica rocks | place: Antarctica
CGCACACCCCTTGGGTGCAACTAGTGTCTCATGTTAGTGCATGTTGGCTCACAGGACTAGGGTTTAGGCACACCTAGTAGGTACCTGGCAACAACGATTAGCTGGAACGCCTAAAATTAATTAATCAGTTGCAAGCTTGAGCAGAGTCTCTGTACCTTTGGCTGACACCGGCGCCTGTGCCCACATCACATGAGGAACACCAGGGAGATCATTGGGAGCTGTTGACTTCTCTGTGTTTGGCTGCAGCACCAAGCCAAACTTGATCTGCTTTCGCATTTGACGTTCACACAAGGCCCATCAGCAACTGTGCATGTGTAGCAGCAGACAGACAAAGAAGTGACAACAACCTTGCAACAACCTTTGGAACTGCCCATTGGCAGTAGTCTGCAGCGGACTGCCCATGTCCAGTCATATTCAAAGGCAGATGCAGGCAAAGCCCAGAGATTGCAGAAACAAAGGCTTACTGGCAAGTCCCCCATCCTGCCTGTTTTCTCTGCAAATGCCCACATGTGAACTGAGGCAAATGACCGCAGCAGCGTGCTCCTCTTCAGCTCTTCTGACTTTGCTACTGCCTTCCTCGCGCTGTCTGAGACATCACTTGTACTGTACCCCACCCTTATCCTTGCAAGGATGCCGCCACATGCTGCAGGCAGCAGAGGCGTTATGAGTCATGCAAACATCAAGAACGATTAGCTGGACCGCCTGTAGATTATGATTATTAGTAAACGTAGCTGCTTGCCCTTCCTGAACCAAGGTGTGCGCCCATGCACTTGATGCAGATTGGTTTGATGAGATGGCCCTTGCCAGCCATGCCCAACAGGTGCTGAAGAAGGCACTTCCTCCGCGTCACATCATGTGCTTGAAATACGTGTTAAGTTGCTGTTGTGGGTCATCCCAGAGAATTGGGTTCAAAGACTTTGCAGGCATGTGAACGCCAAACAAACAGCAGCAGCTTGCGTGATTTAGATACAAGTTCGCAATGCATGTTTATCTCAGTCTTCCTGCAATATTTCTTTGACCTTGTGCCTGGTCTTGCTTGCCTCATGTTGTGGCTTGATATGTTGCCAACCACATTGCGCTGAGCAGATACAGAACTATTTTGACCTGATAGCCTTGTTCAGCATGACAATAATACCTGATCAAATTTACATGCAAGTATAGCTGTACCTGATGTTGCGTAGTACAGTGCCCAGATGGCTCCAGTTGAGTGCAGCTGTGTCATGACAACGCTAGGATGCTGAATGATGGCGCAAATGCCGTTCCACGCCGACAACCGCCAACATGCTGGGCTGGTTGCATAACGGTAAATTGCCAGGAACAGCTCATGAAAACTTGTACGCTGGAACCCTGCAAACATGCAGCTGCCATTCATCAGATGCAGCATCCTTGAGCAGTCACTTTTGCGACTCATTTGTTTTGGCTGCAAAATGCAGCAGCGCAGGGTGCAGCTGAGCTTTGACAGCATGTTTTGCACTAGCCTTAGCACATCTGGCGTGCCACGGAGCTTGGCACACTGTGTCTCACACACACTTGCTGACAAGAGGGCAGCATATGAGACACTAGACATATGATGCATTTTGTAAGCAGCACACATGTTGCAGCCATCCAGTTGGAGGTGCATGCATCATTAGAGATGCTGACTGACGCTTGCTCAGTGTATCAAGGTATCATAACTTACCAAGCACAGTAGCCCAAAAGTCAAGCCCCATTCCAGCACTGATGTCATTTGCCAGCTTCAGGACGAGACCCAAATGGGAAATCTGTGTCATCATTTGCATTCCAGACAAGCAGAACAAACAAAACTTGCTCAGGCGTTCCTCCTGATGCATACTCCATAGGAATTGGTCAAGTGCTAACGCTGCAGGTAGAACCGATGATACAACTGATTGCTTCTTACGGCATGTCATCAGCAGATACTTCATGCCTGAACACACACGGAATTAATTGACTGCCAAGCCAGCAAGGACAGCATATGCACCCAAAAACCTGCTTTTTGGGCTATGCACTCAGTGCACACCTGTCAATTGCACATACAACCATGTTACACTGCCACAGTTGGTTGCAACATCACAAACAGCAAGCCTGGCTGACCATACCCTGATGGCCTTGCCAGTGCTGAGTCACAAGCTGCCAGGCATATGACTGCAAACAACCTTGATAAATTAGAGATGCAGCAGACGTTGCGTGTCATAACTGGCCTCACCTATGTAGTCATTGGCTGCATTGTAAGCGAAACTTCTGTTCCAGTAGGTGCCTGGGAAATTTGACATAACGGCGAGGGCAAGGAGCTCCTCTGAGGTTGCAGTGAGCCCCTCGTCATGATAGATATACATCCACAAGGCCAGGTCATTGGTGACTTTATGGTTGGCAGCACGCAGCAAGCTACTAGCCATTGTCCCAACCTTGCGACCAAGACGGAACAGTTGGTCATTGGGATCAAGCGTCTCTACCTCCCTGCAGCGGTAACAGTGTCATAAGATGCTGTGATGTGAAGATATAAAGCTAGACGCAGGTGCAAAAAGAAAGGTGATGATGGCAAGAAATGCCGTGATGTGCCCGGCATTTTGATGAGCGTGACTCGCCAAGGTACGCAGCAGTGCGCTTCAGGATATATTGCCTCAGAACTTAGGATGACGTTGTCACAAGATGGAAGATTCAGTGAGACAACACTGAGAGTGAGCTCTTACCTGTCGTGTGGGGTGGCCTGTGGTTTGTCCTCCAGCACGGCAAAAAATTGCAGCAAAGTTGCAAAACTGCCTGCACCAGATCAAACAATGTAAATTAGTGTGAGCAGTAACACACTATGTGCAAGTGGTGCAACAACTGGAGTAGAATTGTCAAATGTTGTCTAACAAATTCCAGGTGAGCAGGCACACTGAGATGACCAAGCACAATGAACAACAGCAGTGATGGCAGCAAACATTAGATACGTAATTCAAGTGGTACTTTTGGCTTACCCACAACAAGGGTCCACCACCAGACTTCTGGCAAGTGAGCATAAACCACAAGGGCACACTGGTGGAGTACATTGCTTGGGTCCTCCTTGAAATAGTCCGCCTGTTTGACTGTTATTGGACAGCCAGACATGCCCGCAATGTCATGTTGCTGCATCCACCAGGCTCTGCACACCCTGCTGCTGTGACAGGCAGAGGTGAATTTGCTGAGGGTGGTTGCATGAAGCGCGTTGGGCTGTTCTCTGCATGGCATTCTGTAATGATTGTCATCACACAAGCCTGGATAGCCATCCTGAGTGCCATCTGAATCAATCAAAGGACACAGATCCAGCAAGCTGGCGAGTTCAGGGTGCAAAGTCTGCAGCTGATAGTTAGCTAGCTCAGGGAGCAAAGATGTGCTTCTTGGCAGCCATGAAGCGTTTTGCTGAAGGACTACAGCAGCTTCGAGCTGACCCACAAGAGTTTTGTCGTCCAGGCTCAAGCTTCCATCACCGTTGCTGCTCAAATTGACAGCAGCTGCTGATAACTCACGGTCAAAGCCGTGTTGATATCGAGTCGCTGCTTGCGGCAGGGACCGCGTCGTGGAATTCAAACTCGAAGGCAGTAGGCCACAGACCAGTATCAGGACCCAAATGAACACAGAGAGGGTCGATTCGCAAGCCTTGCTTGAGTAGACATCTGTGGCAGAGACACCAGGCTGGCCTCGGTCTGCCACGGTAGCTTGCTGCACTTGTGCACTGTCAGTTGGAGGCGATAGCCGCTGAGCCTGACGACGCTTGGCTGCACGGCCCATGGGACTATAGCAGCGCTGACTGTGCTTAGGGTAGAGCTGTTACACAAACTTTGACTCCCAGAGTATCACCTTGTGGTCCTTGTACCAGCTCAACCTACAATGCAAAGGCACCACCGTGCCAGAGGTATCACATTGGCTACAGACACTTCATCGTAACAGGGCGCCACAGCACTGTACATCCAACTCTGAGAGCTGCTCTGACAAAAGCTTTGCTAGGTGCAGAACGATAAATATGCAAGGCCGTTTCGGTACCGCCCCTGGCCAGCATCTTTTGAAATCGCAACTTCATAACTCTTGTAATTGACGAATGCCGTGGGGATTGACGCTCGTGGCCAAGCAGCTTGCCTGTCTCAGCCTCGCTCTACGATCTGGGCAGACGTCCGGCTGAGTCCATTCAGATGTCAGGTAATACTATCGTCCATGCGGCTCGGTAACACTAACGTACACGCGGCTCGGGAGCGGCCTTGCGACATCGCACTTGCGTACGATTGCTTTCGCTGTTTCGTTCTCGGGCGAGTTCTGAGTCGTTCAGCGGCATCACTCGCAAAGTTGCCAACGTTTCGAACGTACAGAGTTGCCCTAAAAATTGGTTTAAGCCGTACCAGATATTACTTAGAAATGGCTGCTTTGCATCCTGGCATGACAATTTGGCCGAGCGGTCTAAGGCGCCAGCTTCAGGTGCTGGTCCGAAAGGGCGTGGGTTCAAATCCCACAGTTGTCACATATCAACCTGTGATCTAGCCTATATTTTGCATTTCTGGTTAAATTCTGCGTCAGGCCTAGGGTTACGATAACACCATAACTGATAGCAGATTGTTACACAAAGTCTGCCAACAAGTGAATTTTGCTTCTGTTCTAATCTAGTCAATGCATTTGCATGAACAGGACCATCAGTGCGAACTGCACTTTCATAACAGCAAACACACTCTGGAACATGATGGCAAGATGTGCGGTATGGCTGAGAGCATCATGCTGATAGCATCTGAAGAGGCATCTGGATCTCGCTGTATCACAACACATATACAAAGCAGGAAACGGTCTTGAGAAGATGGGTTGTCAAAAGTCAATCACTGGTACAAGTCATTGTTGGCGTAATTGATAGGAACTCCAGGGATGTAGCGCTCTTTGTGACCAACAATTTGCTGCTGAGCTGCCCCAGCCAGCTCGTGCTCTTCACCAGTGTAGCGCGCCTCCACAACGTACTGCATTGACAGCAAATAATGACAATGTTGCGTACAAGATGACCATGCTACAAGGCGGGTCGTCAAGCGTGGAAGAACTTTCCTGACAAGCCTGTGTGCAACATGATGAAGCATGCACTGGCTTCCGTGCAGCACGGCAGGTCATGATGGCCCTCATGCCATTACACTAAGGTGGGAGGATGCTTGAGTGCCATATGCAAGCATACCTGCTTGGCTACAGGGTGGCGCTCTTGAACGTAGGTGACTACCTCCTTGGTGACCGGCCTCTCCTGCAAGTCAGATGGCCATTTATTTTCAGCCCACGCCGCATCAGGACAAGAGCATCTGCGTGACATGTATGGCATGATTACCAAGACGTTTGGCCGCCGTGTCTGCTCAACAGGCAGATTGAACCGCTGTTTACTTTTTCCCCTTCTCAGCTGTGTAATGATGGCACTGCTGACAAGAATGGCACACGCTTCAGCACTTACTCAGCTCAACATGCTGTACTGACACAAGCACAACATGAGTGCTTGTGTCAGCACACCATGAGAACCACAATGCAAAACCTGATGCAGCCAACAAGCAAAGACAAGAGCTGTGGTACACACCTCAACCTGGCTGAAGTACTGGCGGCTGACAGGAGGAGGGGACATCTGCTGACTGCTGCTGATGCCCATGTTTTGATTGCTTGCCATGCTTCTGCTGACACTGGTCTGCTGCTGCACAGCCCTGGAGAATTGCTGAGGCGGGGGAGGGCCGTAGTTGTAGCTGGTGGTGGCATTTGACGAGGCTATGTTGCTCTGCTGCATCACCTGCGTGACACTAACCTGTCAGATTGCACTGCCTGTGATGTTCCCTGCTTGAGTGCCCATCTGGGGAATTAGAAAAAGGTACTGTGAGGCAAGCAACGACTCATGGTATGCAGACAGATGCAGCATGTCTGAGCTGACAATGTGTGTTGCAAGGCAGCAAACTCCAAAGTTGCTGCCAAAGGACAGAAGGCATGGAGCTTGGCTTCCAAACAAGCAGATAATAAGACAAAAAGCAACTTTGAAGTCAGCTCACATATTATGTCACATTCTGACAAGTCTGATCCTGACTTACGGGCTACTGACAGCACGCACACACACGAACACACGCACACGTCATGCAGCGACGTCTAGTGAGTTGAGTGCTTTAGCACAGCTTCAAGAGTGTGTTGCATGGCCATAATACGCAGCCAGGCTGACAGCACACACAGATGCCATCAGTGCAGAGGTTGACCGGAGGTGATGCAATGATGCGCTCATGATGCCCCAGAATCTGCTGCTGGGCAGCGCCCCCAACCTCATGCTCTTCTCCAGTGTACCTTGTCTCCACAACATACTGCAGTACACCAGGACAGTGCTCAGTAAGCAAATTTTCATGCTCTGTGCATGTCATGAACTGTTGCTTTTCACTGCAGGCTGGCCATGTCCAACAAGCATGCAAAAAGGAGCAGCTCTGCATTGTGAACTGTTCCTGGCACATGGTGCATCACAAGTGTATATGTGTGCGATCCTTACATGCAATCAGAGTAGTACACTCTACTAAGTACTTGCAAGTTATGGAATTGCAACTCTTGTGGTCACAAAGAGTGTTGTCGCATGCAACTTGCACAGAAAACGCATGCACCTATTGTTGCTGCAAGGAGGCGAGACAACTCAGAGGCCACCATGGGGCAAATACTCAGACCAAGACAGGTACGCATGAAGGGCAACAGCCTTGTGAAATATGGCCACAAACGCTTGCAGGTAGGTGCATACCTGCTTGGCAACAGGGTGGTTTTCCTGAACATACGTCACCACCTCCTTTGTCACTGGCCGCTCCTGTGCAGTGCATCAGAATGCGGTCAGTCTATCATGGCATTCTGCGTTAAGAGAAGCAATGATGACGCAGCGCTCACGGGTCATGTAAACAAGCACTTCTACATTGGCTTTGAAGCGCAAGCAACAGCTGTAACAGGTCTTCTGACAAGCAGGTGCAGGGCGGTTCACCTCAATGTGAGTGAAGTACTGCTGACCCAGGGAAGGGGGTGCCCCTACTGGGGAGGGGGGCCCTTGCTGCCCCATGTTCATTGCACTGGACGTTGAAATGCTCCTGTTCACCACAGCTGAATCCTGCAGCACAGGATGCTAATAGCTCTGCAAAAATGCTACCTGGGCGCCAATTATCTGTTCAACAATGTCATCTCAAGCCAGCCTTGAACACAACAGTGAATCTGCACCAGGTGCATGTTGCTTCACTGTCAAGCTAGCAAATGGTGATGCTGGGTGGGGGATAAGTGATATTGATACAAGCAAGCAATGAGATACCTGGTACTGCTGCGTGGGGTAGCCCTTGGGCGGGGACACCTGCCCTGAGTTCATGCTACTGCTAGATGAATCTCTCTGAGCCTGCTGCATCCCCTGCATGGGCACATGGCATCAAGGCATGGCAATGTTGCGTCTGTGCTCGCTGCAGACAGCAACTGTATATGCAGGGCAGCATGCAAGCCAATGTAAGCAAATAAGTGCTTGGATTGATTTTAAGGCTGTAGGACATTAAGCTGCAGAATGAGAGGGGACAGAGCATGCTTACCTGATACCCCTGAGCAGTGTAGATGCTCTGGTCCTGCTGCTGGTACCCTCCAGAAGGACCATACACAATGGAGCCTCGCCCCTGTGGCAGTAGACTGTGAGGGGAGGAGGGACCCTGGCTCTGTGTAGGGGAGCCCCTTTGCTCCCCCTGGCTTGCATACGCCTGGTAGCCCTGCAAATTGACACTGGTGCAATTGATTTGCAATAGCAGTGGATGGCATGTGCTTGCTGCATGAGCATACGAGAAATCCACATCTGGGCGGATGTCAAGCAATAAGCTGATTGTATGCTGACTGATCTGTCAATTGACTTGGTGCGTAATTCCATGAATTAAGCATTGTTGTGAACATGAAACATTGTCCACCGTGATATGTTCTACGCACATCAAATTAGGCTAGAGATTCCCAGACAAGTCATGTCCCCCTCCAGTCAGCACAGAACTTGCACTCAAAATCAAAAGCAGCGCACCTGCTGGACTGGCATGTATCCTTGCTGCACAGACATAGGTTGGCTCATGCCGTAAGCAGAAGATGCTGCAACTGCAATAGGACCCTGAGCCATGTATCCTCCCTGTGCTGCTCCCTTCGGGCTGCCAAGCTCACCACTCCAGACCTCAGACCTGTTTCCAATGTTGAGCACAAACACAGCAGTACCTATAGATCATGATGCCATGTCAGCAGTTGCTTGACAGTTGAATGGTACGTAGGAGAGAGACTGAAGGGCTGTTACCCTTCTGATAGCCTTTCTTGTTTGTCAGCACAACATTGACTTGCTGTGGTCCAAAGGTGTTGGCTGTGACAATGAAGGTCCCCTCCGCAATTGGCTGATCTGCAATTGAGTTGAAAGCTCAGTGTCTGGTTGGTGCCAGCAGGCTGCTGACAAAATTAGTCAGCAGTGACAGACTTTCAGTCCGCGGAAACGCCACGGTTCCATGCTTTACCGGGAGCAACCATGTGGTGTTCGAAAGCCGTGACTCTGAAAGGTGTGCCTGCTGCATGGTCGGCCCTGCTTTCCACGTGGAGGGTGTACTCGCCCTCCCAGGTGGCCAACTCTCCGTGCAGTCTCTCTGCAAATTGCACATGCCGATTTAAGGCAATTCAAGTGCCATTTTGCCGTTTGTCATAAAGATGCCGTCATGCATACCTGGTTTGGTGTGTATTTTGTGATCCCCTTGCTCAAAGACCAGGAAAGGGTGCTTGTGACCATGACCAGCCTGAAACTGAACTTGCAGGCCAGTGAAAGTGTACGCGATGGAATTGTGAAGGATACGCATGTTTACTTGCAGGCAGGTCCCGCCAGCCCTGCAGTGCTGTCCCAGGTGCTGTCCTGCTTTTCAACGCATTCTTGTGTCCGGATTGTGGAAGCTAAATCTGCTGCTTCATCTCCCTGCTGTGCTCTTGTCCCATGCATATGTCACGTAGCGCTCGCACGCGATAGACAGTTCTACCCAGCCAACCTGTTTGCTTCACAATATTCAGCTGCATCGATAAAGCTTCCCGCGCTGCATGCGAGGGGATGACCTGACAGCACATGCCTTCGGCATGGTGATCAGCTAGTGTGACCGGCGCACACAGCGAGTGTACAGATACCATTGTCTTGTGAAAGCAAAGCTGTTCGCAAGTTCTGCCTCAGAAGGTTGCCTGATTGACGAGCCTATGCGAAGTGGACTCAAGCAGTGACCTCACTGCAAACTTTGCTCTTGAGCATGCTTACTTTCGGTGCTCGATGCGGCAAAGTTCTCCCTTTCAGCAGCAACGGGCCAAACGCATGGGCAGTTCCACACAGAACTAGTGTGACATGCATCACAGCAGGGAAGTGCAGAACGGCAGCATATGGGTACAGCCATGGCTTCAAGACACGTCACTCCAGCAGAACAAGCACTGTGCATTCTCTCCAACATGTGCGCAGATTGCACAATGCACGCAGCAGGTCCAATCACAGCATTCAGGCCGCAAGCACAGCGCAACAGCAATCCCTGCCCAATTTGTCTGGTTCAGGAGCTGGACGTCTTTTGCCAAGTACGAATCTCAGCATCCTGTTGATGCACATGGTACTTGATCTGACTGTCAAACTTCTGCAGGATTCGTGAATTGGGTCAACACAAGCAAGCCCCCAAAGTACCTTTGGCGGACGCTAGCAGCACTACTCATGGGAGGCCAAGCGCTGGTCAGAATACTTCAAGGTAGGTGTTGCTGGGACCATGTCAAGTCAGAGAGCCTTGAGCAGACACACAAGAAACGCCGCTGTTCTTGCTGTATGCAGGCAAGGTCCACAAAAGAAATACGCTTGAACAGCTCAAGCTGGTTGGGCCCAACACTTTGTCTGTTGCCCTGCTGACAGCTGCCTTTGTGGGTATGGTCTTCACCATCCAGGTACGGTTGACTTCATGTATGCTGGTCCCTGACATACTCAAAAGCAAGGCAGCTACTCTGTGACAATTCAAACGCAAGCCACAAACGCAGCCTCTGGTCCTTACACCTGTCCCTACAACTGTACAGCTGATACAGAAAGCCTCTGCAAACAGAAATCCTTCTTGTGCAATGCACTGCTGATCTGCTTTAGTTGGTGTGCAAATGGTGTGCAAGTTTGTGTATTGCAATGTGTGGGTGGCTGTGCAACATCAACATGGACTGTTGCATGCAGTTTGTGAGAGAGTTTGCCAAGCTTGTGTGTTGCAATGTGTGGGTAGTTGTGCCACATCAAGATTGACTGTCTCATGCAGTTTGTGAGAGAGTTTGCCAAGCTTGGCCTGACGCGATCGGTTGGAGGTGTACTGGCCCTGGCCTTGTCCAGGGAGCTCACCCCGGTGGTCACATGCATCATTCTAGCAGGTACCCTTCACCACATGTTACGTCTGTCTTCGGACTGCATGTGAGTGTCATTTTGGTGTCATCTTTTTCCCTCACCAAATGCTTCTTGCACCCGTACCCCTCTGTGAGCTGCATCTCCTCAAGTGCAAGGCATGCTGCACTTGTCTGTGCAAGTAAGCACAGACTGACAGCGTCTCTGCTGCACTTGCTGCTGCTTGTGCTTCAGTTGCTGGCGTAGCATTTTGTAGACCCAAGGACACCAAAGTAGCAGCTCCTGCAATGACTGCAGATGGTAGTCAAAGCTTGTTCAGTCTGACTTGTCCTTCATTGTACTGTGGTTCCCCTAGCTGGGCCACTGCCAAAGCAGGCACCGTTGTAGAAGATCACGCTTGTACGCACAACTTTGCTTGCCAGGTACTGGCATATGCCAAGCAAATTCTCAATATGTACACACTGTTGATCTGCATTGTCATGTATCTTTTATGAGCTGGCAGGGGAAAAGTACCACATCACACAAACAGCATCATGACACAGTGCTGCCTGCCACAGGAAGGGTGGGCAGCGCATTTGCTGCTGAGCTGGGCACAATGCAGGTCTCTGAGCAGACCGACTCCCTGCGTGTCTTGGGGACTGACCCTGTGGACTACCTGGTGTCTCCAAGAGTGCTAGCATGCATGATCGCTGCACCGATATTGAACATCATGTGCTTTGCAATGGGTGAGTCTGCTGACTGTGCACGCATCAGCCGTTCATAAGTTAAACATCCTTTGGCCTGGTGCGTTGTTTAGTGTGTGGCAGCATGCAGCATCAGCGGACCCTGTCAAGTCTGCTGTTAGCATTCTGCTGTCAAGGTTGTGCAAGATGCGTGCGTGCACAATGCTCCTGGTGCCAGGCATCATGATTGAGACATTGATCTTTTATCTGCCACATGCCTTACGTTCGCTGCCTATCCAGTTGTCCAGTGCAAAGGTTCAATGTTTTTGTGAATACACCAATCGGCACGCCTCACATGGGGAGTATGTTATGCAGGACTAGCTGCTAGTGTTGGTCTAGCTGAGACAGTGTATGGAGTTTCTGCCAACGTCATCCTGGACTCCGCGTGCCGTGCCATCACATCTTGGGACATAGTGACCTCATGTATCAAGTCCTGGGTGTTTGGGACAATCATTGCAGTGGTATGCAGACCTTTCTTTCTGGCCATTTGTCTGCAACTGGAGCTCTGTTGCTGCAATGTCAAGTGCTGCATTGAGCTTTTTCTTTGCACAATGCTGTTTCCTTGTGTTTGCTTCCATGCTGCATGTACAAAGCTCAGCAGGCACTTCCAGTGCATTGTAGTTTACAGAGCAGGCTCAGGCAATATGCCATACGTGCCAATGATCTGCAGGTCAGCTGTAGCTGGGGTTTCACAACTACAGGGGGTGCTAAAGGCGTTGGTGAGTCAACAACAAGTGCAGTGGTCATCAGTTTGGTCCTCATCTTCATTGCAGACTTCATCCTTTCCTTCCTATTCTTCCAAGGTCAAGGAGATGCCTTGAAGCAGTGCATGTGATCAAGGCAACGCAGCCTGAACTTGCTCGCCACTTACTTCTTCTGAGGAACAATGTTTTTGAAGAACTTCACGCCTTTAGTGATTGGGCTTTCTGAGGCTTTGTAATTGTAAAATGCCATCTCCAGGTTTTCTGGGGTCGGTCTTTGCTGCTGTCGTGCTATGCATGTGTGGCCCCGGCCTGCCTTGACAAAAACAAACCACGGAGATGCCGAGGGAGTCCCTTTGGTGACTTGTTTGAAGATGATGGCGTCTGTCTTGAGGATGAACCCCTGCATAGTGAACAGAGCGCGCACTTGTAAAATGCACAGCCATGCACATGGCTGGCTGAAAGGCTACAATACTTCTGCATCAGCTTTATCACTGTGCAACAACGTAAACAATCAAGGATCCCCCACTGTATCTGACATATTACCTATGATCCAGGCGTTCACTGGGCTCTGCAAATCAGTGCATCCTTGAGGACGTGTATCTGAGATCCAATCCATCAAAGAATTAAAGATTCCCACAGTGATGCACACAACATGCACATAAACATCAAACCCTGTAAGCGCAACTAGTGCGTGCACTAACCTGAATCGCAAGGGGCAAGAAGCTGTAGACTGACTCAAATGACTTCACAAACGCCTTATACTGGGAGTCAACATTCTCAGGGGTCCATTCAGCATTCAGCAGAACAGCAGCTCGGCCTCGCCATTGAGATAGTAGCACCTCCACCTTCTCAACCTACACACGTGACAAACCCCCCTGAGATGTGCAACAGGGGTCACCAACACCTATTTTAAGCGCCACATGCTCAGCCTGTTGCACACATAATGACAAGACAATCCACATGCTGACTAGCACAATGCAGTTTTCGCAACTGTTGGCAGCAGCTGTCCAAATGACCTGATCTTTGGTTGGCCCAACTAGCAACAGCATTCCTGAGATGCCATCTAGGAAAGCATCTCCAAGGTAGATGGCCTTGTATCGGCGCTTTGCATGCTGCTGAAGTTTTTTGGCTGCTTGAGCAGCATCCTCGTCAGCAAAAACCACAGTCAGCTTGTCCACAATGCCTTTGGGCAAGCCTTGCAAGAGGTCTGCCACAAGTTGCGCCACCTGCACAAGGAAACAATTATGATGTGCAGCCATGTATGAAATAAACGAGACGCTGACTGTGTAATGACTGTGAGGCCAGCAGCTTTACAGCGACAGTGCAAAGAAGCCATTGGCATGTGGCATACCGCCGGTGCAGACTGATCTGCCACAGGTACATCTACAGCTAGCTTTTTGGTGCCAGTGCTCTGAAAGCCTTTGCTTCTAGGCACAGCTGTACCAAGCTGGGTTGCCAAGGCGTCAGATGCTTGCTTGATCTGTACAATCACAAGCGTCAATTGCAGCTGTTGCTGGCCAGCCTGACCAACAAAGGTACCAGAGGATACCTACAGCTTGCTCCCTGCTGTCTGGGAGGTTCTGCGAAAGCTGCTTTGCCTCTGCCTGAGATGCTGATGATGCGCTGACATGCACTAACCGACTGGCAGTCTGCAACACACGTTTTGGATTGCCTCTCCCCAAAAGAATTGGTGGAGACTGCCTGCATGTTCTCAGCTCTTTCAAGTTGTAAGCGACTGCTGTGAGTACACGGCGGGACACTTGGTGCCGACACAGGAAAACACTGTGACTGCTGCAGGGCAAGCCTACTTGCATGCTGCCCTGTGCGCGTTGGGTTGAAGACGAGCCCGTATGATCGCGATCGCGATAACGCCTTTGACCCGTAACGCTTACATCATGTGCATGTTGGACCAGTAGAGCAACATTTGGGGCACATCCCAGCCATGTGAACACTTTTTGCACATAAGAATCACCCTCAGGGGTGCAAGCTCCTGCTCTCACACCATCTCTCAGGAGCACGTGAGTGCTCTTGTTCCCCGTGCCAGGGCTAACATAGACACTGGCTTGCAGGTTGACAATTGTATGCCTTGCAAGTATGCCTTTAAAGATTTCAAGCGACCAGAGTTCTCAAGCAACCAGGGTGTTTTGCTGGCTTTCTGGCAGCGTGTACAAGCTGTTGGCTTTTGCATAATAAGAAACTGCTGATTCACAGTCTACACATGTCCTTCAACACAAGTCCTCTACTGACAGACCAATGCATTGGTTGTCTCCGAGACACACGCATGCAAGGAAAAATAAATTACCTTATACTGTATCAAACCACAAATAAGCAGATATATCATCTTGAATTTTCATAAGACGTCCAACACACAGCTAGTTACACAAAGTGCATTTCATAATCTGCACCGCACCATTGCTAACCTTCACGGGCCAGACTGCACACTCAGAGATTGTCAAAGCAACAATTGCATTGTTCATACATTCTTTTGGTATTCGTTCTTGACTCCATATGTTGAGACAAAAGGCTGATTTACACAAGATCACCAGAAGGGATCCTCCTGAGACTTTTTGCTGCTTTTGCGCTTTGGTTTGCTCTCAAACCATACATCAGAAAGCGCATCATCATCTTGTCTGCGTGACTGTCGCCGCTTCCCCGGTTGCATGCGGCCCAGCTTTCCAGCTGCATCTGCAGATTGCCACGCAAACCTTGATAGCACGTCATCCAGTATGGTGTTGTTGATGGCAATAAACACTTACCATCAACAGCTGGCTTTGACCAAACCTTAGTGGCAACATAGATACCAAAGACCACTGTTCCCAGCGTCAGAGCAACCTGCGACGCACCAGATGTTACTTTAAATAACATTTGTTGACCTGTGCAATTGCCATCAAAGATTCTTGTGATGTTGCTCATAGCAACGACTCACCCCGAGCAGGCTTTTTGCTACGCTGACTGCTAGCAAAACCAGAGCTGCCTTGACGGCAATCTCCACCTGCACATTGCTCCCTGTGTGACATATTAAACAGCAAGGTGCCTTCTTTTGCCAGGCAAACTAAAGCGCACCGTGCCTCGCTCGACATTGTTTGGTGCAAGGTCAAAAGCTATGTCAGTCAGTTTGTTCCCCAGACTGTTTGCTGCCAGCAGAAAAGGTCCAGCAATGGATGGGACAAGGCCAGCATTTCTTCTGGCCTGCAAAGTGCTTATGACGTCAGCCTAACAACAGCATGTGTACTGGTCTGCATTTTGGCTTTGTGCTAGTGAGTGCACACCTGACTGCTCCAGCTACTTTCTTCGTCAAACTCAACTGACTCATCATCATACCTGGGACTCCTTGCCATCACAAATATAGCATGTCTGCTCTGCCTTCCAGTGCTACAAATGCTATTAAGCCTTCTCGACAACACATTCTGGCACAAACACTTATATACAGGCAAGGTCGATTGCGGCGTGCAGAATCCGTTGATTTTGCTGTGTTGACAGCACCGCAAATTGACCACGCTGGACGAACTGATCATAGGGACAACTTGCATGCAAAGCTTCACCCCAACGAGAGAACAGCAAAGCTACCAGCAGTTGTGCGTGACAACACGGCAAGCATATCTCAGGGACTGAACATGTTGGGGTTTATCATCTGAGCTCTGACACAAAGAGAGTTGGTTCATACTCTATAGAGCCAGTTTGTAAATTGGTTCCTTCGTCACTCGGTTGCTTCTTCTTGGACTGCTTCTGTGGGTCTTAACTTCTATGTGAGTCGCTCACGATACATACGATCAGATTGCGGGCCCAAATACTGCTTATGAGTGCGCCTGACTCGGTCCTGTAGATTGCGAGCGCAAGCACGCCTCGACCGCATGTGACCGGTTTGCCGAAAAGCACGAGAGGCATCCTTACCAACGTCTTGCGGCTGTGGTGATCCATCAACTCCTGTTGTAAAGTTACATTTATCATTCAACTGCTGGTAGCTTTCAGTGCTGAACATAACGTCAGATCGTTTGAGTAACTCTCTGATCAAAGAACATAATGCGCTCAAGCAGCTGACACTCCCACGATAAAATCCAGGGGTGCAGCTGGAGTGCATTTGGCTCACAGCATAAGCTGATGCTGAACCCACATCCGCCTCATACGGCAGAGTTTACCGTAGACAATACTGTAGTACAGATCCCCACTGACGATGAGGCCCTTGCTGCCCTTCTGAGCAGCAGTCACAGTGAAGATGATCATGATCTCATCAACGCAGTCAAGCCTTCAGAAGCACAGCACAAACAGACTGGCTCAGACCTTCGACAGCGTAACAAGGCAACAAGCAGTGCCCAGAAATCCACCGGCGATAAGCCTGCATCGCCTGGTCAGCTGGCAAGGCTCATCAAGGACTCTCCTTTCATTGATACACAAAGTCCAATGACAGCATTTGAGGTGTTCAAGATCATCACTTTGCTGCCGTGGACGCTCTTCCGGATTATTGTGGCCACTCCTTGTACACTTTTAGTCTGGCTTTCAGTCGCCCTGCTTGTCTGGGGCCATCCAATCAACACGCCTCTTCCCAAGTGGAGAAGAAACTTCCTTCATTACTGGCTCAGGTATGCTGTCTCCACTGCATCTTCCCTGCATAACTAAATCAGGAGTGCTGTTGCATTTGAACCCTTGCCTGCAGCACAAGGCACCATAAGACTTCCTTGCCCTCTCAACAAGGCTATGATAGCTGTGCACCACCCAAAATGCAGTCTGAACAAGCTTCTGCATTGCTGCACAGGGCATGGACCACGTTGTTGGTGAGGCTTGGGCTGCATTTTTTTACCATGAAGGTCAACGGCAAGGAGAACATTACTGAAGCTTACACTGTGCGACCGATTGTCGTGTTCAACCATGTATCATACCTTGATGGCATCATATTGGCTTCAGTCTTTGCCCCAACTGGCATTGCAAAAGCCAGCGTTGCCAGTATGCCTTTCTTTGGAGTTGCTACCAGAGCGCTGCAGTTTCTGTTCATCTTGCGGAGAGGGACCACAGACGAGCAGAACAGGCACGTCTTCAGTGGCAATCCTGTTGAGAAGATTGCAGAAAGAGCTGTTGACTCCAGGTAAGCAAGACAGCGCGTGCTGATGTATGTCTCTGCCTCAGCTGATTTGACAAAGGCTCACTGACCAGTTTCTGTCGAGGACTCCTCAGTTGCATATTGTGCGATCCAATCATTGCCGGTGAGAGCTGCAAAAGTTACCCCTATTGTGTGGTACTGTCCCTGTGTAGTTGACAGTCATTTCATGGAGCATCCTTTGCATGTATCCACCATTGGCAATCATACCTGTAGATATAGTACTGCACCCCCTCTTGTGAATAGTGCATGGAAGCATATGAAAATCATGTAACCTACGGTCCCTAGAATGCTTTGCAGGTATCCCCTGTTCATTGTGGCACCTGAAGGCACCACCAAGCACAGGCATTGCCTCCTCACCTTTGCAAAGGGGGCCTTCGCGGCAGGCCTGCCTGTGATGCCAGTCTTGCTCAAGTATCGCTCTGTCAGATTGAATCCAGGCTGGAGCATTGTGTACACTGCATGGCACTTTTTTAGAGTGTGCAATCAGTACGTGAACCACTTGGAGGTGGATGTACTTCCAATCTATAGGCCATCAGCAGGTATGATGCTTAGCATACAGCTGCAGTTGTGCCTGCGTCTTGGATGACGGCCACAGTCAAGGTTGAATTGCTTAATTGGTCCCATATGTTGTTGTGCCTGCAATCTGCTTGTACTCACCTAAAACATGTACAGCTAACCTGCTCATCACTTTCAATGCATCGCGCAGCCTAACACAACCTTTGCTTGACTGCATGCTGTATCTGACACAATATCCAGGCGTTTTACCAAGCTCTGCAAACCAGTGTATCCTTGGGAACGTGTATCTGAGCTCCAATCTACCAAGGAACCTGCTTACCACTTGAGACAGACACACACATTGTATGCTGTGCTGCCTCTGCCATTGCCACAGAGGCTTGTGGGTGTACTGATGTCAGAGAGTGTGTGTGCGTGCTTGCAGAGGAGCGGCAGTCACCAGAGCTGTATGCCTCCAATGTGCGCAAGCTGATGGGCGAGGCCCTGGGTGCTGAGCTGAGCACTCACGGCATTCCTCAGCAGCAGGCCCTCAAGCGGAATGGCATCTATGTGGACTGGACTGGCAGGTGTGCTTCTGCTGTTCCTGACTGCCCATGATGGTGACAACATACTGCGTGAGTGCTGTGTGCCAAGTCAGTCACACCTACTTGGCTTGTACAACTGTTGTTACACACCAGGCGGTTGGTCGTTGCTAGCCTGTCTGTTGACTTCACACCGCATTGCGGCATGCTTGCACTTTGCAGCCCCAAACTGCAGCAAGTCAAGCTTGTGGGCGTGACAGCGTAATGATGATGCTTCAAGTTGATGAACCCACTTTTGCAATGTCTGATGCAAAGTGTGCGGTGCAGGTTTATCCGTCAGCGCAGGCATGGACAGCCGACTCCGACACATGTGAAGGCTGCTGCACCATTGAATCACAGCAAGGATTCCTGAGCGTGCATGAGCTTTGATCTTCTGTACAATTTGCCAATTTTGGCCTGTACTGCCTACTCCAGCACTGCTTGTGTTCAATGCATGTACATGAGTTTTAAACCAACATCAGCATGCTGAATTCCACACCCCGTGCCACGGTTGCACGGTGGTTGAATAACGAGGTCATTTGTAGCAGCTGAAATACCTGGCGAATGCCAAAGAGTGAGACCGCATGGTTTAGACTGCTGTAACCCACTGCCTCTCAGAATCTGACTGACATATGGACTGCAATCATGCATGAGGACCTCTAAATTACCTATGGTGAGTAATGAGTAGCAATAACAAGTATTTAGGGTGAAACATAACTTGTTATGGTGCATGTCATGCCATATCTCAAATGAGGTGCATTGCATGAGGACCCCAGCCCTATTGCAGTCAGGATGCCAGTGCTGCAAATGGTTGTCATCTGGATGATGAGGCCGCAATAGCAAAGGTCTAAATTGTGTCCTTTGCATTGCTGCAGTACAACCTGACCGTAATATAGCTTAGGCTTCCTTGCATTGACCAATGACTCAACCCTTATAGCTCCAGTCTTGCGGAGCAGGTGTGCCATACAGGTCAATTGGATTCTCTATCGCATGCTGTATTCTGGCATCAAGCGTCTCAGGTGTAATCCATTCCTTGCTTTCTTCTAGCAAATCATCTCGCCTGCGCCAGTGTCATATATCAAACTACACACAGTTTGCTGGTCTCGCTTTCTACGACACTCCTGGCAGCTCAGCAATGCAGCACTGACAGCTACAGTTATGTGCGGGCAGTACTGGAAGCAACTAGGTAGGGACATGAAGCTCAATCAAGGGTTGCATTGGCATGTATGGCTGTTGAACTGACCAAGCACAACAGGCTGGTGGTGCAAACACGATGGTGATCAAGGCGATGAACTAATGACAGCAATGACATCATGAACGCTTCACCGAGGTCATGCTCATTGCAGCATGAAGTGTCAATGCATATGACATGCAGGACAAATATGTTCACAGAACACACCTTCGCGACTGGAGGTCTGCATATATAGCCTCAGTAGCAGCTCGGAATTGTGCAGCTAGAGCTTGCCGTTGAGCCTGCATGTCAATCATACTCAGGCTGAAGTGCCTTTTGCATGCGTGAACAAGAATGCTACAGTGTACGTGAGCCGGACAAGCTGTAGCATGGAAGCTTTAATGCTTATTCTAGTTTGCACTGTTGTTGCCAAACTTGGCCAGAGCAGGAATGCACCATAGATGCAGGCCAAACACAATGTCGCAATCTTGACATTGCATCACACCCTACCACATCCAAGCAAGTATTGTACCCTGCCTAGTGCACCGGCCAGCAATAGCAACGGCAACATGGAATGAAGAAACCCACCAGCTCTGCAATCTGTAACCGCCGCTTCTCTTCATGTATCTGCATTCTGAGCTCCTTCATTTCAGCCACCTTGCGTCGGTGTGCTTCTGTTGACACTGCTTTGTTAGCATCCTTGATTGCCTCAGCTTTAGCTCTGGTTGCTAGCTTTTCTGCCTGTTGAGTTTGCCATTTGCGACGCAACCTTCGCATATCCGCTTCATATGTAAGTCTCGCTGTATCTCTGGGGCTAGGTTGGGTTTGTTGGGGGTCTGCTTTAGTGTCAGCAGAAGCAGACTGTGCAGTTGCTGTGCTGGGTGTGTCTGAAGTGCTGAAGCATCGTTGAGCCCATATGTACTGCAAACCCTCGAGGGACACTGGAATGCTGCCACGGCAGCAGCACGACTTGGTCAACAACTCGTTGGCGAAGCGGACCAGTCCAGTACTTTGCATGCCACGCCACAAGTCTGCGCAGACGCTGTCACAACGTCTCTATGGCTGAGCGTGCTGCAGCAGATAAGCTGCAAGAAGACAGAGAATTGCGGAGACCCAGTTGGGATTACAATGTTACACCGATGACAGCTGTGCGCACGTTGTGCAGACTTGCAAGTATACAAAGACTCGATGGGCAGATGGCAACGGTATGCACTTTCGCGTGCACCCCGTGCTCCCTGGGTGGCCTTTTGGAAGTTGCGTACACTATGCGCGCAACAATAGCTGATCCCGCGCTGGCGGTCTCAACGCCTGAAAACTGCACTACTGGCGACGGACCCTAAACTAGGGCGTAGGTCGCAATAGGGGTCAATTTGGACCTGAATTTGACTTTCGCCACAGCAACTGCAAGAACAGCAGCAAGTGTCATGATGCGGCATGCGATCACACTCAGTATGCGAGTCGACTTTCAGGAGCCTACACTTGAGCCAAACTGAACGCGGCACCCTGCTTATCCGGTGATCCAGTTCAGAGACTGCATGCCATGCATGCCAGGGGCTGTTGCAGGGGTGCAGCGTTCCCCTGCTTGCAGTCCGCGACGTTGCGATGCAAAGCATCATCAACACTGCTTGCGGATAAGGTATTGGGGTATGAGCAGACATCGGCATTGAGTTCCTTGCGTAGACTCTCGATCTATCAAGGAAAAGAAAGATCAAGACGTCCACGCACCCGAAGTATGTGCAAATCGGATGGTCCTATGCCGAAGTCTGCGGCTGAAGTAAGGTCCGCTCAAGAAAATGCAGGTCGGCATCACTGAATCCTTGTGACCGAAGTCTGATCTTCTAAACTGCTTCAGGTGCTTTGCAAGAGAACAATTTCGTAGTGAAGTGGATCACAGACGCCCAGATGCGCACCTTAATCTTGGCAAAGCGTGTATGCTAATTGCTCTTGAAGAAGAGGCTGCATTTGAGGACGAATTGCTGCAGAATGGCAGGGACGAAATCACATGGCTGAAAGTGCTGTCTGAGGATGCCCACCAGAAAGACAGTGCTGAGCATGAGCAAGACGTCGAGCTACATGTAGTTAATAGGCATGCTCACATATCTGTTGCCTTCCTGTGTCGCAATGTCAGTAATTTGCCCGTGCCACTGTTGCCTGCTTGGACATAGTGCTGAGCTTGCTGCAGCGAGCTTACAATTGTTGTCAATAACAGACCAGCCGATTGTATGGCATTCAAACCTACCAAAATGCATTCTCTATTCAGAAAGTCAAAGCTATCTTGAATCCTGTCCTCTAGGTGAGGTACATTGGATATCGCAATATTGTGCACAATTCTGCAGCGTGCTGGACAGATATCATGGCCTGAACAGACCACCTTGTCCTGGATGTTCTCATGAAATGCCTTGTGGGTTGCTCTGACAGGGAGGTGGGTACAGCATCGAGCTGGAGCCTTTCACGTCTGGATTCCCTTGCAGAAGAGGTCAAGTCATGCTTCATGGCACAACATACATCATTGCCTGCTCTGCCACCTGCCCCCAGCAGCAACCCCCACACCCACCCCAGCAATACCCAGCGGAGTGACTCCACCCAAACTTCAACCAGGAATCGCAATCCTGCCCCCGACACCAATTCTGCTGCTGGTGGACGTTTTGTAGCGTCAAGACTAGTGACACTGCTGCGCTCACTGCTGGGATCGTCACCAGCCATTCCCCCATCAGAAGTGTCAGATACTACCACACTGGCTGACAGGCAGTCCTCACACAGCAATGCCAGCACCAGCGGATCACCAATGAACAAAAGCTCTACAAGCCAGGCAAGAGATGCTGACAAGCAGCCAGCTGTGCCAGAAACAGGACAGCATCACACCAGCGGTCAGAGTCCAGTAGCAGACAGGCCTGTTGCAAAAGCCATGCGGGAGTATCCTATGCAGACCTTTGCAGCAATCAACACTGTGTTGTTTGAGAGGCATGGCTACCAGCGCATGCAGATACATGGTGACCCCAGGTATATTTGGCAGTGCACTGTTCGTACTGTGTGTATACAGACCTGTTTGATTATACACTGGTCGGTAACCATCAAGTTGCAAGTAGCTAAACTTCCAAGTTGTGTCATACATAGCTGTGACAGCTTCATCTTGCTCTCATATGGGACAGTGTGTTGGTGATGCTTCATTGACATGTATCCAAAGTCTATTCTGCATGGCTGTAGGGATGCACAGTTGAGCAGTGTTCTGGATAATGGAGGCGGGACACCAGCAGCGCTTGCTGTGTTGTACATGGAAGTGGCCAGGCGCTTAGGCATTCCCATGGTAAGCCCATCATCATCCCATGCATCACAAGTACACAGACACTTGTGAAATGCACTTTGTGGCCAGTTCAGTGAAACCAGATCGCAGTGTCAGTTCGCTATGCTTTATGTACATGCATACATTTTGGTGCAAATGGAAGGCTGTGAGCAAAGCATTATGCATAATGCAAGCATGCAGTCTGATGCTGTGTGCTAAGCATGGCTCCACAGGTATACATTCACCCTTGCAGTAGACATTGAGGAGCTTGGTTACAGTAGACATTGAGAAGCTTGGTTACGCATATGGTGCGCCATTCTGACGCCAAGATGAGATGTTGTAAAAGTGTGCAGTTGGCATCACAGGTTGCACAGCCGCTGGAAGGTGGGCGAGAGTGCATGATCTGGCCAGAGCAAGGCTTGTTGAGGGCTGGAGGTGAATCCTTTGTCATTGATGCCTACAGTCAAGGCGCCATGTACTCAATGACTGAGGTGAGCGTTAGTAATACTCTTCCTGAGATGTCTGCATGGTTATCCAGGCACAACTGCATGATGGCACAGCTGCCTGCCCTGTTGACAGCAACACTTGTTGCAATAATATGTTGGCTGGTGCCGTGGGCAAACATACATGTGCCAGGCTCACAGTCACAACAGCAGTCTTGCAATGTGACCCTACACAGCATAGATTCTGTAGACTTAAGCCGTGTCTTCTAGCCTAGGGCTACAGGTAGATACCCCATGGTATGTGCAACTGAACCAACTTCTGTCTGCCGAGAGCGAATGGACCATGCTCAGCAGAACCCTGATAAAGCATGCAAAAGCTGTACCATGCGATGGATGAATGTCAGGTGCCAAGATCTGCTGTTGTTCAGATCAAAGGAATGCAGGGTTGCTTCTCAGGTGGCTGAGCTCTTTGACCTGGGTTTACCTTCCTCCAGTGGCTCTGCCTTGACCCCAGTCAGCAAAAGGGAGCTGCTGGCTGCATTGCTGGCAGCCCTCAGAGACTCCCACTGGTGTAAGGCAGTTGACTGCCAGTCGGAGCCAGGCCTGATGATCCCCATCAGCCTGGACGTTGCAGCCAGTGGGAGTGTGCAGCCCATGCATGGCTTTGACATTGCGCGAGCATTGGCAGCTGCTGAAAGGCGGCTTTTCTTGCTGCCAGACTCCAGGTATATTTGTTGTGTATTGTTTTCTCTTCCACATGCTTGCGCATGAAGTCTTTGGCAGCAAATAAGGCATTTGAAAACGTTTGGCTGGCCCTTGTTGGACACATATGCTGTGCCATGTTTAGTCATGCAGGCACGATAGCCTATGTAGCCATACAAGCTGTTGCATACAATGACTCTCAGCATGTACATGCTGTCACGGAGACATGCAAAATGTGCTAGCATGACATGCTCAGCAATGCCTGGAGTCAATGCTCAAAAGCAATGCTGATTCAATTGCCTGCCTTTCTTACTTGGCATGGAACTCAGCAGATGTGGATGCGCATGCAGAGAAGTGCAATTGGAGCATGCACTGCTGCTGTACTTTGCTGGGGAGTGGGATGAGGCATATCAAGAACTACAGCTGTACAAGCAACATATTGGACAGCTTGATGGGCACACTCTTGACTCGACTTTGGCCAGAATATCTTGTCTGCTGCATGAAAGAACCGCTTGGTGACAGCTAGTCTGAGCAGAGCTTCTAACCTGCGTGGAAATGTGCGTGTGGCTGTTCATTGCTGTCATCCAGTAGATTATTTAACTCGTAGAGTCGATGCCTTTTGATTGAGTCTGTGCAAAGGGTCATTTAGCCTCTGACATAAGTGTTAATGTGCATATCCGCAGCCTCACACACACACAGCTTGAAGGCATGCTGCGTGTGCCTTTCACCCACGATGATCCCGGCAGTTCAGTGGGCTCAGCGCATCCTGAATCCAACATTCCCAAGTATCACTCAGGCATTTACACACATGAAAGGCAAGTCAAAGGCAAAGAGGAACTCTAAACTTTTATTTGCTTGTCCAGGGCCACGTGAGAAGGTATAGTGCCCCGAACGCATTTCTGCACTTTGCACCTTTCCGTTCAAGTTGAATTCGTTCCTGCGCGGACTGCAGAAGTGCTGTGACCTCTTTGTTTACTTGCCTCGCTGTGTTGGGCGACAATTTGTCCTGACAGTCAGTCTGTCAGGCCACCGTCTAACGTTTACCTACCGATCAGGTCTCAGTTGTGCTCGCGCTCACCATGAATTTGGCGATGGAGCTAAACAGCAGATCCCTTGCGTCTGGTTGTCAAACCGTCAGATCCACGAGTATTCGTCTCAATGATGTCCCAAGCCGGCACATAAGTCGCAGTTTGCAAAGGCATGGGCTTCCTAAGGTTCACACGACCAAGCACAGTCGAACCCGCTTGTCTGCTGGCTCCAACGGAGACACCGCGCAAGTCGCCGACGGCAAACAGCGGCTGTCAATAGATCTTGAACCTCTAGCTGAGGGCGAGTACTGCATGCCTGGAGAGGTATCCCTCGACAACGAGTCTCACGAGGATTTTACAATACTGCGGGTGGAAGTCAAGGACTATCCAGGACTCCTACGGGTCATTGCCTGGGTCATCAACGGCCTTGAGCTGGTCGTCCAAAACGCGAGGTACGGTTTCACGTTGCATCCTAACTTGGGAGCAACTGTATCGTCGATATCACTATGCTCTTGCTTGCCTAGGTTGAAGACTCAAAAGGATGGTATAGCCAACAACACTTTCTGGATCACCACAGATGGTGGTCGCAAGCTTGACCTGAAACGAGCAGAGCTTGTGGCTGAGAGGGTGGGAGACTTTGTCATTTACTGCACTCCCAATCAGCATGCGGTTGAGGCTCAAGAGTTCCAAGAAGGCCCTATTTACCTGACAAACAAAGAGCATGATGAGTACAGTGTTGTCAGTGTGGTGTCAGAACCCAACCAAAAGGGCTTCTTGTTAGAGTTGGCCTCTGCAATGACTGGCTTGGGTGTCACAATCCATGAGGCCATCATCCAGGTCAGACCTTGCAGTATTCTGCACTCAAATGTAGTCATGGCTTTGCACATGCAGACTGTCCAAACCTCCTCTTCAGTCGAGCCTTTAAGGCACATCAGATTGATTTTGTACTTTCTAAGTCTGCTTTGGCAGGCTCTATGACTTTCATGCTTCCTGGGTTGTACATGCCCTCGCCAGTTTTATGTGCTTGTTGCAACTTCAGCTGTCTGCAAGATAGGAGGCCAGACTTGTCAATGCAGCCATGTAAAGTGCAGTTTCAAGTATGTTCATGGCCATCCACCAGCACGCATGGCAACCATGCACGTCATCAGGTAACCCATGTGCAACTTGCTCTGCTGATCTGACACATTTTATGCTTGAATGCAGGGCACCTCAGATGTCCCAGAGGACAACACCAATTTTGCAAATGGCATCGGAAGCCGTCTTTTCAAGTTTTGGGTGACAGACAGGCGAGGTGACAAACTGGACTACCCAAGGTGCACTGCTTTGATCTACACCATGGGGTTGCTGATTGGGAAGAGCAACGCTCCATTGAGGCCTCCTGGCAGTAGTTTGGCAACCATCGGTGACTCAGGGGCTTCCCCCTTAGAGCTGTAGAGTCCAATTTTGCTGTTATTTTCATTTTTGTGGTACTAATGATGCCTGTCCGACAGCTTGCTGCTTTGAGGCAGTGCTCAATTTGTACACTAGCTGTTACAGAGTATGACACATTGTATCAACAAGTTCTGGTGCTGCCTCTTGACAGATACTTCTATGCTAAGCTGTCATTGTCACAGATGGCGCAGCTGTCTAAGAGCACGATGCAACTTCAATCAAGGATGGAAAGTTTGAGTTTTGGAACCATAGTGCAGGTCAACAGACGTTTTGCTGAGGCACCCTCATGCATGAGATATCTTGTTCAGGATACTGTCTCGATGACAATATTTATGACATCGTAGCAATATCGACATAAAATATGCACTGAGATGCCAACTTTAAAGCAACATCAGGTGCAGATTCTGACAATAGCGAGCTTGCAATCTGAAATGACATGAAGCACCCGTGCCTTGCATGCAAAACAACGGGCAAAGTGCGTCGTTTGGTTCGTCATGGGCTGATACAAGCACAAGGAAGGATGCACTCCAGACAGCTGCTTGGAACTGCGGTTGTGTCTTAGCAAGCTGTTCCAAGATCAGCAGCAGGCCCATGAATCTGGAAGAAGACATGTCCATATACAACCAATTCTGGGGTCTCGCCACTAATTCACCAACTTCCAGGTGACTTTGCTGGAACTTAGCCACATATGTTGGATTGCGCATTTGACAACCCCAAGCACTTATCTCAATGAGCAGCACTTTGTGACAAACCCTTTTGCCACAAACAATGACAACGGAAACCAATCCTTTTGTACATAGCTGCCACTGACTGCAATTGTGAAACAATTTGGCTGTCAGTATCAGTCGGGCACAGCCTGGATAGCCTCAAGAGCACTCTCCAGAGCAAAAGCCCAATGGGTCCAGTGGGTACCCCCCTGGCAGTACACTGTATAGGGGGGTCGGATGGGCCCATCTGCACTCAATTCTGATGTGCTACCATCAATGAAGGTGCCATCTGCAAATATGACCTCATCTTTGTACCCAGGGGTGACTCCTGTAGAGACATCAAGCAGCAATGTTGCAGTACAGTGCCAGCGTAATGCTATTTGCCTATGTTTAGCAGGCTCCTCAACTGCCTCTTCCTTTACATGCTAAGAGTTGCTGATCTAATGACTGATGCGCAAACATCTTGGGCTGGATGCCAGCAGCACAGAACAAAGCTTGAGCGTGCGGCAAATTGTCATGCAGAACTGAGGCTGGCAACCCACCAGACACAATGAATGACAAGTGCCAGCAGTGCACAATGAGCTTCACAGGCTCACGAGTGTACCTGGTATTGGCTGTATGTAAGATCCAATGGGACAGCATCTCTGTACAGCCCTACAGAAGGCCGTCATCTTGGCAGGTGAGCCCAGGTGCACTGCTGTGATGAAGGAGTGGGGGGTGGGGAGGCCCTGCATGGGGGTGCAGGGGTAGCCTGCCTGGCTCATCACCTGCGCTATCAAGCGCCCGCCCTTCAGAGCCTCTCCCACCATCTGAGGAGCCAGAAACAGACCTGTGCATGAAAGAAATAAGGTATCGGGTATGACTTCAAGACCCAAAAAAAGCGTTTCTGTAGCTGCGCTGCACTGTGCAGCGCTGTACTGTGCAATGCTACGCTTGCTGTGCCATTAGCAGCTGTGCCAATAGCAGCTGTGCCATTAGCAGCTGTGCTGCATGATTCACAGGGCACTCTGTGCTTCTACTAATCACCACGCCATGGCATGTGCACACTGTCCTGCTTCAGCTTGTCTGCCAAAGCTTGTCTGCCAAAGTTTGTCTACTGAAGCTTGTCCACCTACAAAAGCTTGTCTACTAAAGCTGTGTACCTCACACATACACGTCCAGCATGTACACCACTGCATTTCACAACATACCTTGCATCATGAGACGGACAGTATCCCCAGGCACACAGCCGGCATCCATGCCCACCCCGGGTGCTGTCAGGCGAGCCTGTGCAGCTTGCACCAGGTGGGCCTTGCCAGCAACATACCCCCCACCTGTCACAATGGTACCGCCTGGGTTCTTGATCAGGCTGCCCATGCACAAGTCAGCCCCTACCTGTGCCATAGGAGTAAAATGAACAACAATCAACACAGTAATAACAGCTATATAGAATGTAATGGTAATGAGAATGAAGATGATGATGAAACAAGAATGATGTTGGTAATGATGATAATAACAACAGTTAAAGGAAGGATAGGATGAGCTTACAGCACAGGGCTCCTTGGTGTCTGTGAACTCCCCATAGCAATTGTCCACAACCACCAAACAGTCCGGCTGCTGGCTTTTGATGATTTGCACTGCCATGTCAATCTCAGCTATGTCCAGAGTAGGCCTAGAGGCGTACCCACATGATCGCTGTATCAACGCCACCTTGGTCTCTGCAATGCACAAACCTCTCAACACTCTTGTTGTGCGTTCGTGATCATGACATTCACAGCTACATCCAGAGTAGGCCTCAGAGCATATCCATGTCAGTTGAATTGATGTCAGCTGTATTGTCACTACCTTGGTCTCTGCAGCCAGTAGACAAACAGGGAGCCACTCAGTCATGCCAACCTGACACTAGGGGTCATACGCTGAATGAGTGAGTGGGTGAGTGGGTGGGTGGGTGGGTGGGTGGGTGGGTGGGTGGGTGGGTGGGTGAGTGAGTGAGTGAGTGAGTGAGTGAGTGAGTGAGTGAGTGAGTGAGTGAGTGAGTGAGTGAGTGAGTGAGCGGGTGAGTGAGTGAACGGTCATACCCTGCATCACCCTTCTTGTGCATGCATAGTCACGACAATGTCAGCTGTGTGCACAGTGGGTTCCAGAGCATGCACATGTGACCGCTGAGTCACTGCCAGCTCCATGTGTATGTTGCCCATGTGCTGGCGCAATGGAATTGCATGAGGGCACGGAAGTCTTCAGAGGAGCTGTTGCTGTGCCATGGGTTGCCAGGTAGGAGCTGCATTGCAGCCCAAGAGACTTGCATGCTCTTGTGCAGCATCACAAAGTTTCTGACAAGGCTTGCTGTGATCGCGTCTCATGCTCACTGCAGAGAGGTGTTGCATGAGCAGAGGCAAAGAATGTGGTGACCAGTGCTCACGTGGGGTGAGGGCTATGCGCAGGGCATCCCAATCAATGAGACCCTGTTCAGCTAAGGGCAGTTCCTGGTAGGTGACCCCCCACTCCAGCAGGCTGCCATGCCCCTGGGTTCCCCTCAGCCCTATCACCTCCTCCATGGTGTCATAGGGCCTGCAGTGCAATGCATGTCTCAGCATGCAAAGCACTTCATCTCCCAAGGCAAACTGTGATCCTACTTTCCCCAAATGCTGCCGGGGATAGGCCCAGTTCTTATCGTGTCCCAGAGCAAGCTTTGCTGAAGTGTGCCTTGGCCACTGCTATCCTATAAGGCAATGCCAGCAGATCATCAACGGGCATTGTGGTCAAGTGCACAGTGTACATGCTTTGTGACCATGCATCTCGCAGCCCGAGTTGCCGTGCTCCTAAGAAACAGCCTAATCAGGACTCATAGTGATGGTTGAGACAATGGATGCATGCAGAAGCCCACCTACCAGCCACAGCTAGGAGCTCATCACCAGGCCTCAAGAGTGCGTAGAGCGCAGTGGCAATGGCGTGAGTGCCAGACACAAATTGAATGCGCCCCATGGCAGCTTCAGCGCCCAGCACATCTGCCAATACCTGCAAGACATGGCAGGTTGCTATGAGAACCATAGCAATACATGAATGTATATATATATATGTTGGCCCAACTGATACAACACCATATAGTTATTTTCGATGAAATACGTAGTATTTAGATGGAATGAATCGAGGCCATGACAATAACGCATATGAAACACATATTTTACTTTTTATTACAATGTGATTTGATACAAATAGCAACGTACAGTTCAGAGTATTTCCCCATGGTCAGAGGTCTGACATGGCACGACTGCAGGCTAGAGAAGCCTCTGTATCTCACACTGCTGCAGACATCTGCCGAACAGCAAGCGTGGCACACAACACTGCATGCTTGGTCATGCTGGACTGCTTGAAAATGAGCAGTGAAATAATTGTTGTGCGCTGCAAGGTTTGCAGTTGGCAACGCAAATGAAAGATTGCTGCCGTGCAAATCCAGCATGTGTGTTGCTGGTTTTGCACAGAGAGCTTGCATGCGACAGCAAGAGTCTGCTGCTTGAGCATACGTCGCATGAAACAACTACAAATCATGTGCTGTTGAAGTACTCATGCACACAGACATTATATTGCATGTTTGGCAAGATGGGTGCTGTTTTGTCAGGGGACTAACGCATGGTGCAAAGTCACAACACAATGTCCATTTTCGCTAGACTTTTGAGACGTGTGCTTTGCTTTGACTGTCTCCAAGTCTGACAATGTGCTTGACTGACTGTGAGGGCACAGCATGCAAGAAGCAAGCACACATGACAATGTCAGGAGAAGAGATATACCTCATCATAAGCTTCACGTCCCAGGTCACCATGCCCGTAGCCAGTAGAGCCGCTGAAGTGATGGGGACCAATTCTGTGCCTTTGCATGGCTGCCTGGACCCTGCGTAGGTTCTGGCCAACTAGCTGGTCTATGCCAGCAAACATAGGCTGCAGGTCTTGCGAAGCCTGCCATACCTGCATCAGGACACCATTTGGGACAGCGTGCTTTGCTGGTGACAACTAGTGCAGTGTCCGATGGTGCGCAATTCAAAAGTGAGATGCGACTCCTCTTTGAAGGCTGGTGGCGCACCAGTTCAGCAGCATATCCCTCATCAGAAGGTGTTTTAGGAGGTTTCAAATTTGGCTGTTCTGCAGACTTGTCCTTTGCAGTCCATTTCGTTCTGTTAGCAGATCTGCCTTCGCCAGCGACAACGCGCAATCCCGCCCTCCGAACACTCACAGGAGTTCTTGGTCTGGTCACCCTCAAGGTGGTCTGAGACATAAGGGATGTGCATGCATAAGATGTATGTTGGCTTAGGCATAATAACATAGGTCTAGTCCTGCTTTGCAAGCCTAAATTGCATCGACAGGGTTGCATGTGTCACACTGCACGATGGCGTCGACGTCAACACCCCTTAGTGTCTAAGGTCAACGATAGATGCCATGCATGCAATACTGCTGCCAGGCGGTTGCCAGCGAAAAGAAATGAAAGGAATGCTGAGCCGCGCCACGCATTGCACAAGTATCCGAAGCTGCGTCCAACTGCTGCAGTATCACACAAGCATTGATTGCGCCATGCGGGTATGACTTTGGTCAGAGTTAATCGACCATTTAGGGTCTTTTAAGAGCCTTTTCTTAGTGGTATTTTAAGAGCTACCTGAGCACAAGCCATTGATGTTCGCAGATGCACGTCGCTGCACATGTATAGTCTATTATCATCTGTTGACTGGTCATCATCACAGTGAGGCATTTGCGCAGTGAGGCATTTGCACACACAGGACAACTTGCAGTATATTCTTGAGGAGTAGGGTGTTGGCCGTTGACTGAAGGCTACCGACATCTGTTGCAGCATTGCATGGCTCACTGGTAGAGGCAGTGGCTGGAGTGCAATGCAGACAAATCACAACGCTTCATCTTTACATAGCAATAAAGCATACAAATCTATGTCTACATCAAACAACCAGTACAATCAAGCAGCAGCTGCATCCAAAACATAGGTACATTGTTGACAGACTCTGCAGATCTCGAACACTGCGTTGGTGCAACCAGTCTACCTTGCCTAACAGCAGCAATAAGAGGCAGATCATTCCATCTACTTGCTACACATGAATTTCTCCATTTCTGCATCTTCCTTCTTGAGAATCTTGACTACTGCAGACTTATACAATATGATGGCGCAGGCGCACCATAGCTGTTTCCTGTGCTGACTTCTGCCAAGCAAGCATACAATGCCATGCAAAGCACTCACACTTTTCAGCAACACGCTAAATCATCAAATGGCATGCATGCATGAACAGAGCATCAATGAATTGATCTAAAAAGGACAGCAATACTATACACTCAGAACGCCCCACGCTATGGAGCGCATGCATCCGTCTGAACAGTCCCCATGATGTTGGGATGAATTATGCCTGCAGCGTGGCAGGTTACTGTCCCAACCCATCATGTCTTGAGTATGGGTACAGTGGCAGACGTACTGGAGAGCCCTTAGGGACCACAAACCCCCCTGTAGCCTGAACATTGGAGCGGGGGGCAAAGAGGGGTGGGATGGGCCTCTTGTTGGCATCTGTTGCTACCCACCAACGCAGCAAGTGACGTTTCTCTCTTGGAGTCTACATGACAAACAACCTGTCAGCAATTGGTCCTTGCTGTCTTGAAGATATTGGCAAAAATGACTTGACATGGTAGCGCTTTAGCACTGAGAACATGTCAACAAATGTGTCAAGAACAGAGGAGCTGTCTGTCAGCAATTATTGCAGACGAAAGCAATGGGTCTTGCCTCGCTGGAAGCAAAGCAATAGCCTAAGCAAGTGAACGGAAAGAGCATGGCAATACTGACCTCGCCATCGATGACCTCGCCCCTAGAGTGGAAAATTGTGGGGTTGTGCACAATTTCAATATCCCCAGGCTGCAGCTTCTTGGACAGGTGGAACTCTGGACTTTCAGCTAAAGCAGCCACAGCCCTGCACCCAAGCATGACTCAATCATTAGACAGGCACTAGACTTTGCAAGTTTTGCCAAAGGTAAGCTTTGCCAAAGGCATGCTTTTAAGGCATACTTCAAGCATATGTGCATGAGCAATGAAGATGCATGTGTACAGACCCAAGCATGGCGCATCAAAGGGGCTGAGTGGGGTCAGAGGTGTGGTGTGCAGTCAATGCATTGATCATGGCATGAACCCATGAATGCATTGGTCTTCATGTGAGCACATCAATGCATCGGTCATGATGTCATGATATCAATGCACTTGATCAAGATATGATGACGTGGATGCACCTGTTTCAGCATATCAAAGCCATGCTAGCCGCAGTCACAGGACAAAGCTTAAAGTTCTAAGGATT
>JAABUP010002754.1_pt1 | contig 32979 bp, 53 predicted proteins | sample 5559201 | NCBI WGS metagenome assembly JAABUP01 (sample SAMN10711887, study PRJNA513373) | rock metagenome | isolation source: Antarctica rocks | place: Antarctica
GATTGAGTGTTGGTGTGGTCCATCAGCGGGAGTTGGGCACCTATACGGCAAAAGTACATAGACTTTGCTGAATACGATAAGGATGAAAGAAAACCAAAAAAAAACAATTAGAGTAAGAACTAGTTCAGTTTCACTCTGAACTCATTGTTGATTTTCCAGATTGACACACAATGCAGCAGGTTGTAAGCACTTGCAGACAGTAAGGACAGAGGTCTACAATGCACCTCAGACCAACCAGTGATGACAGCTGCTGCAAGCTGTCAAAATGGAGCTGCCAAGCAAGGCTGCGCAGGCCAAGCTGAAGATGACTGTGAGTGCTTACCATAGCCGGGGCAGCACATCTGGTGGGGATGTTTGGTGCCTCGCAGGGAGTTGGCATGCCACCAGCATCACACTGACGGGCAGGCACTTGTTTCCACCATTGTCACGCAGCTGGCAGTCTGTGCGTGTGTACACCTGTTGCCTACATCAGAGAGCAGTATCAGGCATCAGACATGGTGTCTTTGCATACTGTGGCTGCATACCAACAAGCAGGCTTCCGCCAAGGGTTTGCACCTGAAGGCATGTGATTGCATGGCAACAATCATCAAGTTGACGAGTTTCCCTCCAAAATTGCAGGCATGAAGACAGCACCTATATGTACATCTGATCGGAAACATACATAATGCACTCAGGGAAGGCAGTGGACTGCAGCATTGCATCAGAGACTGCCACTCACCTTGGGGGTCAAACCAGTTGATCTGGGCACCAGGCTCCGCTCCAGCATGGCCTGCAGCTGTGCTATCTGTCTGTCTGTGAGTCACTTACAACGCAAGACTGTACCTCAGGAACAGACACAAAGTGGAAGCTTGGAGTTTGACATGGGCTGCATATGCTCTGCATACTGACAACAGACACATCAAACATGACATTGCTGCTGCTTGTGTCAACCAAATGTGCTACCCTATGCAAAGTGTGCGTCCTGGCACGCTGTTGCACCAGTCAGCAAGGATCACTGCATAGCCTCAGCAGCAGTCAGAGGTGGACTACAAAGCAGGCTAGCAACCCTCATCATCTTTGAAAAAAAGATATTTCTCCTTCCAGGTGGATTGCTGAGCAGTGTTGTACTACCTCTATCAGGAATGCATCGCATGTTGGTTATCTACATCAGACTTGTGGGGTCTACGACAGACTTGTGGAGTCACTGTGTTGCCTAGGAATGTCTGCTGCAGTGATATGTGAAGCAAGCTTGCCACCATCCCTGGAAGAGGGCCAAAGCTCTCACTTCCAGATGATGGTGATGCAAGCTGCCCACTGACACCACAGTGGCATCCTGGACTTGCTGATGTTCAGCTGAGATTGCAGACCCCAAACTCATTGACTGCTAGACTAGGGGATGGAACTGTTGCAGCCAGCAAAACACAGCAGTGAGGCATGTGGTGACAGGCCACAGTAAGGCTGTTAGGTGAGCAAGGCCAGCAGCAGTGACGTAGGACCAGCACAGGATGACAGAGGTCGCCCTGTGGTGGGCATACATCAACTACTGAAGCCAAAGCCTTACATCCTATGTGAATTCATGAAAAGGGCATGTGTCTGTCTGTATTGTGTAATGGGAGCCAAAACTGCTGCTGACACTATGGATAGAGAACAAGCTGTGGGTCCTGTGACAGGAGGCTACTGCCCTGCTCAAGCAAAGGAAACTATGGTGCTGACAAAGTAACACACTACTCATGGAAAACTGCAGGTGATGTCACAACGGTGATTCAGTCAGTCAGTACAGAAGACATTCAACATGAGCACCAATGAGGCAACTTTCTCGAGCACGTCAAGCAATCAGGTGCTTGCTGACAGCTGTCATGATCACTGATGCCACCAATGTCGTAAAAGCATACACAGGTGCATGCAGAACAATGTGATCCTCCCCGTTCTTGGCTTGGCTTTGATCTTGTGTGTCAAAGAAGAAGCCTGCCGCATGCTGCAGCACCAGAACTGTCTGCAGCTTTCTTGTACACCTGTGTCCCGCCAAACTGCCCAAGATGGGCGCTGCTGAACCCCCTCATGGGCCTGGTGGGGCCTTGAAACCATGCTTGCGAGGAGCTTTGGCCCTGCCTGAGGGGCCCACTGGCTGTGCTGGCTGGGTGGCGGGGGTAGGGTGTGGCAAGGCTGTGGACTGGTGGGAGGAAGCAGAGGAAGGGCCCGCTGCCTGCTCCTCATACTCCATGTCAAGAGGTGGGTCTGGCTCAAGACCGATGGCGTTGCGCCTTACTGGCGCCTTGCTTGCCGTACGAATGCACCTCTCCGCATATGCAGCCAGGCTCTCACCTGGGCTGAATACGGCGTAGTTCAGTCCTTGAGCCCTTCGATCATCTGTGAACCTGACAACGACTTGCTGAACTTTGTGCTGCAAGCTCTGTACCTGTGCCTAATAGTACTTCTCAGCATCGAGAAATTGTTCCTGCTGCTGCCACACAGCTTGCAGGTGCTCTGAGTTGGCAACCCGCCCGTGTTGTATCCTTTCAAGCTGTTCATTAGCACGCTTCAAGCGCTGAGCTTAATCAGCGCTGATATGCAAGAGCTGCTGCTCTTCATGCGTGCCTTTGTAGCCCGAGTGCAGCACATACAGGTTGTCCAGCGTTCCAGTATACTTGATCAGCTTTAGCACGGCGGAGCGTTCTGCGTCGCTTGCGTCCTTACTGCTCAGATCGCCTTGAAACTGTGGGGGAGCCAACACCTGCAATGCAACCAATTGATCTTCAGACAGACAGTGCTGACGTGTGACAGGTGCAGAACGTCAGTGCCCATGTGTTGTCCTGATGTGCTAGCTGCATGTGCTAGTGTTGCTTGCAGATGCATGTAAGACAGCATCAGCTCAACAAACCCAACATGCAGTGTACAGGTTTCAGCAAAGAGTGGTGACCTGGGCTGGATCTGAGCTCAGCAGGTTGGCAAAGGAGACATTCAAGCCGCGCAAGTTTGTGCTTGTTGGAACGCTTGCGGCCTCAGCCAACCCAGTGATGAGATCACACTGCACAGAGGGGCCAGCTTGAAGAACAGCCTGCATAGCACAAATGGGTTGTGGACAGCAAACTAGACAGATACCCAGGCGATTTCGCTGAATTTCTGGCTCTTGCGACATCCAGTCAACATTGTGACTGTCAGCTGCAGACAATGTGGTGTGCCAAAACAAATGCGTTGCTGTTGCATGACTACAAGCACTGATTGCCCCCTCCCCATGTGAAGCAGCTGGCACAAGCATCAAAGCAACCATCTTTTGGGTGCATGTGGGTGTGCATGTGCATGTGCACATGCACTCACCTGGAAAAGGCGTAGCGGGGGGTTGTAGTGATTCAGCACCAGCAAAGGCACAAGTGTCCTTGTGAGGCGAAGAAGTTCATGGCAGTACGGCCCTGGCTCCAGAAATGAGCCAAAAAACATCTGGCTCTCACCTCCGATGCGGCAGGAGGATGCTGCCGCCATTGCAGGGTGGGTGCAGTAGTGCGTCCATGGCCACTCAGAGAACTGCAAGGTCTGGTTGGCCTCCAGCTGTCCCTCTGCATCCATACAAAGAAGGCTGCAAATGACAATGACAATGACAATGTGCCTTTGACAAGCTGTCCTGATCATGCAGCGGCAGACGACTGCTCACATATGGCTTTGCATGTTCAAGACATTTACCTAATTAGATTCACCTTATAAGTGTCACGACATGCATATCTGCGTTTTGAGCATGATGTGGCTGGTTGTGTACAAAAAGTCATGTCTCATCACTGTAGGCTGTAAGCTAGCAACTGCACACCTTGCACGCATGATGACAGCCAACTGACACAGAGACAGCACGCTTACTGAGCTTGCTTTGCCAGTCTGCCAGTCCTGGGGCGAACTGGACTTCGTCTCTGCACTCCTCCGTCTGATGCGCCAGGGCATTGAGCACAACGCAAGCCAGCAACTGAAGATACGATGCCTGGACCAAGCTTGGATCTGCCGAAGGGTTGTTGTCCCGCAAGACACTGACTGCTGTGGCAATGATGTGTTGGCGTAGAGGCTTTGTGGTGGGCACAACAACCTCTGGCCTGGCACACAGTGACACAGCCAACAGCAGAAAGGGTTCAAGCTCTCGTGTTGAGTCTGAACTCGCCAAATTGACGTCGATCTTGCAGTTGGGGAACATGTTCGGGAAGCAGATCATGATGGGCGTGACCAAATTTGGCCAGAACAAAACCATGGCCAGCAGCACCTCGAACATTGGACCTGGTCTGCCTGCAGGTGTCAGTCACAAAACATCAGCACAGACCACCTGGCAAAAGTCACAGCCGGATGCAGGTCCGTATATGCTGCTCCTCCTGCTAACGCAGTCACAGTCGTCAAGCGCATACTGCAAGCTGACCTGCTTCACGAAGCACATCCAAACCCACGCTCGTAAGATTCTCAAACAAATCCACGCCCGTCTTTCTCAGCGGTTTGGAGAATTGCTTGGTATCAAAGTTGTATTCAAGCAAGGCAACCTGGCACCAGGCAGTGTGCTGGAAGATCCCATCAGCCACTTTTTGCTTGTACGACAGTGCACTTTGCATGTCGCCTACAAAATGCGCACAAAACTTAGATTGGCTCGTTACGAAGATGCAAAGATTCACTGCTTGCATCCGGAGCCGACGAGACGTTACAATAATAAGACACAGCTCGCACGATTTCAGATCAAGCTACCTGTTGAACTTCTAGACGCGGAAGCCGCGGTTGCTTGTGTGCGGCGATGACCAAAGCATGCAGCTCGGGGCAAACAAGACGGAAGATCTTTAGCAGATGCGTTAAGCGCAAAGTTCACAGGTTGGCCCAATAGGTCATCGGCCCTGCCATACAGTGTCACTGTACCGTAAGTAGTAATGGGCATCTGCACAGTCTGAGATCTATGCTGTGTGATGTGCACTCAGAATCAGCTCGAACCCAGCAGGAGCAGGTCTGCACTCATTGATCTGTCGACAGTTTGTACCGTACTGTCATATTGTTGGTACACATTTCAATTGGCACAACATCATCTACAGCCATTTTGCCGATAAGAACTTTCTATCAGCATTTGGAATTTTAGTCTGCAGCATGACATTGTGTTCGTAGCACAGCTTCGTTCATGCTAGACAGCAGATCTAAGGAAGCTTGCCAGGGGTCTGCTGAACAAGGGACACATGCAGTAGCGCAAACATGTTGACAAAACAGCCAATCAATGCCTGGTGTCTCCTCACGACTTGGTCTGCAGAGCAGCTACTCAATCATATCTGTCACCAATGAGCTTTCAAGCAGAGAAGCAGGGCACAAACAAATCCTTGCCCATGTCCAAAGGCTTGCATCCTATTGCAGGTCATGAATCCTGACTTATGTGCATGGACATGTGCAGCATCATACTATAATAGTAACATATGTGCATATCTGCATGCATGGACTCAAGTCACATCTCTGCTCACTGACTCAAGCGCTGCAACTGCCTGTTGTGCCTGCAACAGAGGGACCATACTGCCAGGCTATAAGCATGTAAGCCTCTCTGCAGCATTGCACATATCAGGCCGAAAGGGGGCTTGGTTCTCTGCAGCTAGCATGCCACTAATGCATACAAGGCATCCAAGCAACAGACAAGGCTGGTGTCATGGTGATTGGCGTTCTAGTGTGGGCAACTGTACATAGCAACTTGGAGGCTCTGTCTGCTGCATTCCCCACGGCATCTTGCTGAGATGCAGATGCACTCAGCTCTCTGCCAGGCTGTTAGTCCAACCATTGTCCACCATCAGGTCAAACAGATCAGATTGTACATCACAGGCTGGTGGGCGTGAGCTGGGGTCCACCTGAAGACACTGGGCGACCAGGCCTTTCATAACGTTCACAGCCTGCTGCTCCTGTGCAGTTCTGACAGGGAGCGGAAAGTACGTCACCTGCGGTGTCAGCACTGCACTCAGTCAGACATGACAGCTGCAGCAATCACACTCGTGTAGCGCTCGCCAGATGTGCTATTCGATAACGTGGCTCAGGAGTACTGTCTTCAAATACACAAATGCTGATGCAGTGCAGTACCTGTGATGCGTAGTCATATTTGAGAGGTAGACCGGCCAAATACATGAGGTGCCGCTTGAGGCCAGGCACGTCCCTGGGGTCCATGCTGACCCCCAACTGAAGGCCTGCCTCAAAGTCCGGGTGGGTCTGGAACTCCTTGTGGCATGCGGGCATCTGGCCATGCAGCAGCTCCAGGAGGAGGAAGCCAAAGGCCCACATGTCAATGGCAAAGTGGGGCTGATAGGTGCCATTGGCAAGGAATGCCTTGGCCACTTCTGGAGGCTCCAGGCCCATGCAGCACCTGCATGTCGTGCTGCTCTATGCACTCCGCATCAACAAGGAATGCGCATACCACCAAAAGGGCAGCTTGGGGATCACTGCACGCAGGTGTGACCCAAGACGGCTGCTGCTTGACCTCAGGTGCAGCAGGTTGAGTGCAGCAGGCCGACAGGACAAACAAGCAAGCAGCATGCATGCAAAGGATGGAATGCACAAGGGCAAGAGGCTTACAGGCACTCCACCAGCCAGTGAGGTTGGCCGCCAACCGTGCGAGCTGCAGAGCAGCCAAAGTCTGACAGCAGCAGGGCCTGCTCTCCAGCCTCCACAAGAAGGTTGCCTGGGCGGAAGTCTTGGTGCACCAAATTTGCAGAATGGACGTGACTCAGAGCTGCAGCAGCCTGCTGGCACCCGACTACCATCTGTCGGATGCTGAGCCTGCAAAACAACGTGACACTGTCAGACACAGGACCACAGACTCACATACTGTCTGCTTAGCCTCCATGCTTCCAGGAGCTGTTGCTGCCTTTTCTGATAATAAGATCCAACAGGAATCAGCTTATAGTTCTACAGGGCGTGTAGGATATATGCCTGCTGTTGTTTGCTGTGGTGCAATCAAAGGAATGCAAGGATCTATTCATCTACTTACATTTTGTGTGCTGATGACATTGTTGGTGTTATCTCTGAGCACTGACTCAGCAATCCCATGAGTCTGTGCACTGCTCGGCCTGCTCAATCCCCAGTGAGCTGCCATCAACCAGAGAAGCAGATGTCTGTTATTTCCAGCTTAGCTAATCCTGTTGATGATTACACTCTGCCTCATTCTGTGCCTATGCCTGCACATACTGTGCCAGCATGGTAGCTCTCATGCATCATACCATTTCACATAGCATCCCAAACACTCTAGAAGTTGCTTCAGCTAAAGCTTTGATTTTCATAGCTTTTTGAAGCGTACACTTCGTCAACACTGCTCTCGCACTAGCAGTCCCCCTCAAGCTGCAAGGTGTTGCTCTGATTACTTGATGCATACCGTGAAAACAAGTTGGGGCCATTGCAAAGGTACAAGCATGCATAGTGACAGACTTGACGTACATCACAAGCCGACAGTGGCAAGGAGCGTAGTCTGAGATGAGGGGCATCCAAAAAACAGCAAGATAAACAGCATCCCAATCAGAAATGTCACAAGTACCTCCACAACCTGGTCCATCACAAGGAAAACTATAAACAAAATCTTGTTTATCAGGCATAAGATTTGAACCTCGAGCATCTAACGCCCCTTTCACTAAAAGTAAAGTAGTAGTGTGAAGTCCAAGAGCAATAGCATGGTGAATCAGGAAATCACCAGGTCCAATGGTTCGGAAAAGTGAGTTGTTGTTACTGTTAATTGCATCTGACCAACCAGGAAGCCATAAACTTTGACTAGCTGGAAAGGCTGGACTGTTTGATGATGGTAATACAGGATCAAAACCATGGAGAGCTTTACCTTGTGCAGCTTGAATCTGTTGTGCAAAAACAGGTTCAACTAAAATTTGTTTTTCAGGAGTTCCAAAAGCTTGCATAACATCATTATGTACATAAAGTCCTAAAGTGTGAAATCCTGAAAATAAACTTACCCAGCTTACATGAGAAGTCACAGCTTCTTTATGATCTACTATATGTGCTAACACACTTCCTTTAATTTGCTCAGGGTCATAATCTGTAATATAAAAGATTGCTCCATGAGCAAAAGCCCACACATTATGAAACAGCAAAGCGCATGGTGGAAGTGCAGGGACAACTGCAGGGACAGGTGCAGCACATGCGGTGGAGGTGGAGGCAGCACAGACCTGGTGGTCTTCATCCTGCTCTCCAGGGACGCAGCCTGCCTCTTCATGGCCAGGTAAGCAGCAGGCTGGCCGTCCTCCAGCACCTCAGCTGTCTTCACTATTCCCACCACAGGCACAATGTTGGGGTGGGCAAGGCCAGCCAGGGTGCGGGCCTCAGACTGCAGCTGTGCCAGTGGCCCCTTCTTGAGGACCACATTGGGCCAGTGCACGCTGGTCACTGAGAACACGGGCGACTCCAGGGGGGTGAGGCCCACCCATGAGTCATCGTCCTGCAGGCACGCACATGCCCAGGTCAGACTGCCGCTCCTGCGCTTTCAGAGACCAGCAACAAGGAGCAGCACCAGATGCTGCAACAGCCACACCACAGACTCCGCAGAGGTAAGGTGCGCAGGGTTGCAAGCTGCTGTCATGGTCATGCATACGCTGGCCGGCCAGGCCAACAACCTGTGCTGCAGCATTGGCAAGAGCAGGCGGGATACACAACACATCCATCCCACACACCCAATACATCAGGGTGCCAACTCACCCAGTCAAGGGTGGGAATCTTTGCCTTTTCCCGCAACCTCCTGATCTGTGCCACCAACTGCCGTACACGCTCATGATCTGGTGCTGCTGATGTGGCCGCCTCAGCTGTGCCTCCACGCTCATCATCCTTGGGAGCTGCTGCTGCAAAGGGCAGCTCTACCACCTCCTCTGGAGCACGTGGCTGCTCTGACAAAGCTGCGTCACGCAGCGCAGCTGGGTGGGGGTCTGCAGCGGCTGAGAGCTGGTCGGGTCCCACAGCTGGGTGGTTGTATGCAGCCTTTGAAAGCTGGTCAGGTCCCACAGGTGCCCAAGCTGGCAAGCTGCAGCCTTGCCGGGTGCTGTTGACAAGAGCCTGGACTGACTCTGAGGGCAAGGCTGCATTCCAGCTGTCATCCCCCTGGAAGAGCAGCCACATATGATGGGAACACATGCAGAGTGACAGCATGCATTGAGCAGCAAGTTGTCCTGACAGCTGGTCTCTGTTTGAGTGAATGTCTGAAGCCAGATCCATGGTTGAGCTGTTGAGAGCTAGGCAAGGCCAGAAGGCAAAGCATGGCAAGGCAAGGCAATGCAAGGCAAGGATGGGCAACAACCCAACTGGCAAGTTTGCAAGTCTGGACAAAAGTGGCGCAAGAAGGGGTTCAAAGGGGCTGAAGAGGACGTAGGGTAGGAAACGCGAGACAAACAGCAGAAAAGGAGGGAGATGGCACCTGCAGATGGGTCTCTCTGGGGTTTAGCAGAGGGTACATCTCGCTTGAGCTGTCTGCAGCCAAAGTGCCGGCGATAGGGCCACTGCCCATGAAGGCCTGCCCAGAAGGTGTTTTGCTCTCCAAGCCACCCTCAAAAAGGCTGGTGCTGGCAGACGCGCTGGGCACAGGGCGGCCATGGCTGAAATGGCTGTCCACAGGGCTCTTGCAGACATGCCTGTCCAGGCTGCTGCTGGCAAAACCGCTCTTTCCAAGGCTGTTGCTGTTGAAGCCGCTGAGCACAGAACTGCCACTGGTGAAGCTGCCAGAAAGAGGGCTGAGGGTAGAGTGGCCCTGCTTAGGGCTGCTGCTGATTAAAGGGCTTTTCCAGAGGCTACCTTTGGGCAAGATGTTGTCCACCTGGCGGATGCGGCTGCCATGCCCCAACAGGCTGATGCTGCTGCTCGTCCCTCTCATAAGTCTGTCCATGGTGCAAAGGCCCTCCACAGGGTGGTCACCGGTGCGGGGCCCCCCAGCAGGGCTGGCTATGGTGGGTACGCTCTCTTCGCCAGCCACGTTGCTGTTGGGACTGTGAGCCTCTGACATGGCCTGCAAGGATGAATGAACACAAGCTGGCCAGGAGCAGTCATGCAGGTGCATCAGTGTATGTCACTGCTGACTCAAGAAGCTAGGCAACAGCTTCAGGACAAATGGTGCCAACAGTACACAGCAAACCAGGTCCAGGAAGGCGGATGATTCATACAGGGAGTTAAACAGCACTGACCACTACAGCATGGTTTGAAGTGCACAACATGTGTGTAAGAGGTGCAAAAACATGGCAGGCATGGTGAGCAGTGCTGGAGATCTGCCCATGGCATGTTGCAGGCGGGTTGTTGTTTGCTTGCAATATAAACTGTTTCAGAGCTTTGACAGCAACACAAAGTGCACCGTCTTTGCTTCAGTCAGGCTGTTGCCCACCTGGGGCTCCAGGTGAGCGCACAGCTGCGCCCCCTCCTGCTGCAGCCGAGCCATGCGAGCTAGCAAGACCTCGCACTCCCTCACCCTGTTTGATACTCTGGCTGGTGGGCCAGCTGGCTGCTGGTGAGCCCTCAGGTCTGCAACCTCTGCACCATCATCTTGCACCACACCTGCTGCCTGCCTCTGCTGCTGCCTGCCCTCAACACCTGCCTGCTGCGCCTCAAGCACCTATGCACAGCAAAGCCCGGTGAAAGGTGCAGACCATTGACAAATGGTGGATTTGCCACCGAAGAATTTCACTTTTGGTTCCTCCTGGCCTGATGTTGCCCCATTTTGTGAAAGCAACAATGCCATGCATGCTGCTAGAACTATTACAGTTTGTAACCAACTAGCAGTCATTGCATCAGCGTTTTGTTTCAGTAATGCTTGCTGCGTGGTGCAAAGCACACCCCCAACGTGTGACCAATTCTAAGAATCTACAATTGTTTAAAGCTTAAACTGAACCACCTTGGGACCAATATTCCCACCTCAATACCACGCCACAATACCTGTTGCAACAGGTTGTACAGGTGTGAGACTACGCCAACCAGACTGACAGAATCTAGATTTGCCACCAATTCCCCCACTTGGTTTTGGCTCATTCTGGCTGTACTTTGCCCTTGATTTGTACATTGAAAGGGGGAAAGCAAAGCTACCTGGTTTCACAGGCAAGTCAGCAGCAACTTCTAATTCAGTAATGATTGTTCAAAGTGCGAGGCCTTAATATTGAAGCTGCCATTTTGTCAGAAACAGCACAATGTGTCTTGGGGAAGGATGCACCTCCATATGACTGCACTGGTTAACAGACCAAACAAGGCAGACCTGGGCATCTTGAGTGGAGGCAGGGTGTGCCTGAGTGTGGTCTTGGCGCAGTGAAGCCAAATCCAAGGACGCATCAGAGGGCTCAACCTTCAGCTCCTGGCTGTCTGAAGTCATGCCTGACAGGCTGGCGGACCCTTGTGCCACTTCCCCCTTGAGCTGGTGAACCTCTTGGGCATGCTCCTGCATATCACTGCCTTTCTAACCCATCTTATGAGCAATCATGACTTGAACAATCATCATATTGCTAATCCAAATGCTGTTTTGCTTGCATTTGGCTCAGCTCTTGACATCACGCTCACTGAACAACAGCAGTGTACACCTGGACTGTTTGGAATCTGCTGCCTTGGTTCACAATGAGCAGAGGCTGACAGGGCCAAATCCAAAGTAACTCATGCGCACAGAGACATACTGACAAAACTGCAACGTCTCCATGTGTCAGGTCCTCAGCTACAAATCTGCTACCCCATGCCTCAACAAAAAGAGTGGATCACTGCATCACAGGGATGTGAAGTCTTTTCACGCTAAAACCAAGCAAGCAAGCTAGTTTGGCAAAGTGCTGAGTCAGCAAAGCATGAGGAAGGGTCCTTGCCAGAGACTAGAAGCATGCAGATTGATACTAGCAGAAACGTGCTGCACACAGCTTTCTGGCTAGGTGTGTGACGCACGAGCCAGAAGAAAACCCGGTGCACCTGCTGGGCAGTGGCAGTGGCACCCTGGAGCATGGGCTGAGTGGCAGCGAGCTGCCCAGAATGATGAGCAGTTTCAGGCTCAAGGGTTGCAAAATGCTGCTTCAACCGAGGCCAGTCCTGTTGGGCGCTGCCCATCTCACCCTGCTGGCTCTGCATGTCCTGTGAAGGATTGGCACATTGTTGCATCTGCACTTGTTATGTTGTCTGTGCTTGAACAAACAGCAAAGCAGGAGGGGTATTGTTCACATACAACGCAAGTTCTGTTGACAACATGGCACTATGAGGCTCAGGATAGCAATCACGGCGGTTAGTTGTAGGAGTGACATGAGGGAGCATAGCACCAGGCAGCAGCCCAGGGGTTCTCTGGGGCTGCAGCAAGCAGTGGCAGGGTATGGCTGATGGCGCAGTGTAGGCTGTGATAAGACGGTGTACCACTTGAGGCTGACTGTATGAGGCCTCCTTGTCTGCCAGGGCTGTGCTCAGGGAGGACAGCTGGTGGGAGTGGTCATACCATTACCAATCCTTCGGTTCTGAACTTACATGACCAAATGCCTAGCTTGGTCCTTCTGCTGTACATGGTACCTTTTTGCTTAGGAAGTGGCAAAGTGCTGCTCTTGCTAACGCCTTTAAGTTTGCTAAGATGAATTTAGGGTTTAGGGTTTAGGGTTCCAATATGGTCCACGTCATCCTCTAGCTCTTGCAGTCTCAATGTGTGTGCGCCAGCAGCCCTGCTGGCCGTCCTTCACCAGAGAAGCGAGGCGCCACACGGCATCGCTGCAGCTGCCAAGTCAGCCCATTGCCTGTGTTATCTCTGTGCCAAAGATACTCCACAAAATAGACTGCATGGCACCGGTTTGCAAGCACCCCAAGGGATGTGACAGGCGATGCCCGATCATGCAAGTACTTGGACTTGACACACTTGTAAATCTGCGATCAAGTGATTTGTCAAGACAACCAACGTAACAGACGAGCCTTAAACCATGGAAGATAGCGTGTAAAACCACACAGTTGAAGTGTGTCCTTGTGAGCAGGCAGCCGCCAATCGGCATACCTCTTCCTCACATGCTCACCTATGAGTCATGTGCTACAGCGTTGACCAGTCAACAGTGCAGACCGTTACAACCCACATCATGCAACAGCAACAATGTCTCTTGAACACACATACTTATCATGGGAGGTTGCAGCTCAAAACACTGAGTGATACAGATATTGAAAACCTGTCACAAGACCTTTGATAGCTTAGGATACTGATGCTTGGCCTTGCACACATGCCATCACCATGCAGGTAAGGCAACTTGTGACACATGCCTCACCTTGCTCAGGCCCGCCCTATTGTTGTGAATGCCATCTGGGTCCTCGGTTGTGGGGTAGAACTCAGACGCCTTGATTTCACTGGGCTCCAATGGCTTCCCATCAATGCAGCATCGGATGTCTTCCCTGGCTGCATCATGCAGCTCTGGCTGAAAACATAAGCCATGCTGACCCAGCGCCGCAAACTGCAGTAACGATAACTTGAGACAACTGCAAAAGGGTGGAACATGCAGATACACCTGCCAAGCTCAACATATGATTGTGTCCTGCATGAGTAGCGGAATCCAAGTTGGACCATGCCGCTGCAACAAGAAATCATGCATGCCGTTGCTGTTGCTTTCACATTAATCTTTTGCATTCAAGCTGCAAAGGGTCAGTATGGATGAATTGGACCAAATGTGTGCTGAGTCATGTCTGAGGGAGTGCTTGAGACCAGGGTGTAAGTGTAAGTCAGAGGACGTTGCAATGTCATCAACACACCCACAACATCACCGCCAACAGCATGTAGTGACAGTCTAGCAATAGATCCTGACAACTGACAATTGCTGCAAAAGGGCCACAGCTCACCTGAAACAAGGCTAGCGTGATGGGGTGGTACTCCAGCTCTGAGTCAACATGAGGGGAGAATGGGCATGTGAGACGCATGTTGATGAGCTTGGATATCTCTTTCCGCAGTTGAGATGGTTTGGCCAGCAGCAGCTGAAGATACCGCAGATCTGGCAACAGTCTCCTGTCTTTGTGGCACGTACCCAGCAGATCCTCAAAGGCAGCAATCTCACATGGTACCTGCAGTGGTGAGAGCACACACCTCATCTCATGCAAATAGCTGAGCATGTGAGGCAAATGGGTTGACTGATCACATCTGTAACATGTTACACTTTTGCGCATACGCATATGGAGGCAATGCAGCATTACAGTATATTGAAGCAGCAAAGCAACATCCACATGACAATATAGGCCCTCACATGTTTCTTCTGGACTTCTTCAATCCACAGCTTGACTTCGTCACAATCGGCAGTCGGCAAGGTGGCTCAGCGTTAACAAGCTCAAGCTCTTGCCTGAAACGTTCCCTGAAGAGCTGATCTGACAGATTCAAGCCTGCAAACAAGGACATAGTGATGGCACTTGATTGACACCCAACATGTTGCCCAACAGGTTTTGTATGTGGGTGTCACTCAAACGCTCATCCAACACTGTCCACATCTGCTGGGATTCCAGCTAGGAGCTCACGCCACTCCTTCTTGTTCAAGTCATAAACCGTTCTTTCTAGCAGCAATGCCTCAGCCTTTTCCCTTGCCTATGTGTTGCTACAAAGAATTTGCTGCCGGATGTCTGCTAAGTTCATGTTTCTTAAGGGGTTCTCAGCTGCAATGGAAGAGCACAAGTCAAAAGGGGCATTTAAGCCTGGTGCCTCAAATACCAGGTTGAGGCAGGTAAAGCTGGAGACAGCCACAGGCAACTTGCAAATAGATGGCAGCAGCTAAGAAAGACTTTACAGTGCAGACTGAAGGCTATGCCTGTCCTCTGATGGCACCTCCATCAGACTAGAGGCCGGACAAAAGCTGTGTGCCTGCTGACTTTAAGAGCTCATCAGCAACACATATGCAATGAGTCTGTTCAGGTGCTATGCAGTGTTGCAACCTATGCAGATGTGTGTACGGAAATCCACAGCAAGTCCACAAGCTTCAAAGATATTGATGGCAGTCATCAGTGCTGTTTATGCGTAGAGGCATTCATGGCCTTACGCAACACAGACATACAAAGTGTACATGTCATACTTACACTTCAGTGAAAAACTACCTGTTGGTTTAAGCAGCTCTTTCAAAGTGCCCACCCAAAGCTTTGGATCTGGAGCAGAAAAGTACCTCATAGCAACATCATTTGTTTGCTGAGCCAATGTGGCAACGAGGCTTTGCTTCTCTGAAGACCCCAACTCTGTGTCTGATGTGTCCCAAACATATGCTATAGCCTCATCGACAGTGCTGGGAATTGTCGTCATTTAACCTGAACCTTATAAACACTGCTTAACAGGTGGGATGAAGATGTAGAGCTTGAAATGTTGTGTGCATAACACTATGGCACTGTTGATCCACATAACACTAGAACTGTTTGTGGACAACGTTTACACTCTACATGTTGCACAGCATGCAAATGGCAACAGGTAGCTAACACATTCAAAAACCCTGCTGAGAGGGCATGAAGAAGGTTGTAAAGACACAAGTTGAGTGACCAACTGCAGCAAGGAAGCCCAGCAAGGAAGTAGGCACGGCATGTCTCAAGCAATGAATGTGAAGATGAGACCTACTTGAATGTCACATGGGAAGAGTCAGCATGCAGCTCAGAGCACTGGGGGAGACAGCACAGCCGTATGGGAGAGGCAAAAGCTGCAGCCCTTCCTGCAGCCAGTGGCCTGCAAGTGCACACAGCCTTACACGTTTGGGTTGAACAAACTTCTGTCAAGGATTGCAGGCTGCAGCAGGCATCAAGCACAGGCCAAGCTTGGCAGCAAACATACAGTGACACAATCAAGGTGTGTCACAACCATTCTGGTCACTTTAGACCAGCACGTCCGTGTTGGCTTTTGACTATGAAAGAGCCAAGGCTGCATGGTGCAGCAGGAATCAAACAACACACATGCATATAACAAAACAGCTCTGTGTAGCAGCGTGCCAAAGCCTGATCATATGAGCTACAGGTTTACTTGCTGACACGTGCATGTGCAGCAATAGGCTGAAATGGGACTAAGCAAGCCGATTGATGCATGAAGATGTAAAAGATGTTTTGCAAAAGGACACAGAGAGACTGCGTGGGACGTACGAGAAAACCCCACAAAGGCTTACCTGCAGTTGTGTGTGCACAGTCTGAGCTGTGGGCTGCCTGCGTATCAGTTTGCCAGATCGTGAAACAGTTGGCAGCTGATAGCAGCAAAGAGCACTGAATTACTCACTTGGCTAAAGGCCGTTTCTGTCCTGGTTTTGTGAAGGTACAGAGCACAAAGCTCTTGCCCGTGTCTTATCAGTCAGACTGGCACCCGTCGGCACAGGTCTAGCACCAGACTCGGCTGACACCGCAGCTTCCAGATCAGTTATGGCAGCGAGGCTCCAACGTCCTGCAGCTCAGCCGTGATTGTACAGAGCGAAAGCTCACATCGTCAAGGCTGAGCTTGTAAAGCCAAGGGCATTTGCAATTGCAATGGCCCTGCTCATGCATGTGGCTGACTAGGATGTCGCTCTAGCCAGTCAAACAACTCTCAACCGATACGTTGTTCAGCGCGGCCGTCCGCTCGCTGCGCATCTTTGCACCGGTGTATGTGCCTGGCGATACTGCAGCCCAGCTCATTCGGCCCCTCGCGAGTCGCTGCCCGAAGTTGGCACAGCTCGACAGCAACTTGCTTCAGGCTGGAACACAAGTCGCCTGAGCGTGGTTTAGCACAAGCTGGTTTCACAAGCAAGATTTTGGCACTTGCCAGGCAGTGTACCCGGCAGAGGGATTTGCTGCTTCCAGTGTAGCCAGCTAAGCTGGCCCTAAGGCCCGCAAATTGAAGTTACACATCAGCAAGTACAGCGAAATCTCATCCGCTGGTGGGAACAAACACCTCTGACTACTGCAGCACAGCATGCACAGAGGTTCAGAGATCCCCAGGTCTATCAGACCCCCCAAAGGTGCACAGCAACAGTGCGGCTGGCCTCAAAAGCATGCCTATGGCAAAGCTGGGTATGGCGCATCTGGAGAAATTGAGGACAGCAGAATTGCTGTTGTGCTGGCAACCTTCTACAAGATGGCCTGGAAATGGCCTATTTGGCTGCAAGCAAAAATGATGAAGGCCACTTTGGGCGGCCTTCCTCAGGGCTTGTCTTACGGTTGTGCCCTAGGGACAATTGTAGGCGTGGAGGCAGGCTATAGCCACACGGTGGCAGACATGACATGTACGCAGGTAATGGGTGTGCACACGAACAAGCTTTGAGACAGGTGGACCATCTTGTGCTGGACTACGTGAGAAGTATAGGGTATGCACAACACATATCAAGGAAAGACTAAGAAAGACGCTGTTGCACCGGGCACTTCTTAGTCTTTCCTTGATGTGTACTTTGTATACCCTATGCAAGATGGCATGTTATACACATAGTTGCAAACAGGTACAAAAACAAGATCACACAAATGGTGACTCTAGCAATGCTGTTTTTGACAATTCTGTCCCACCACATGTCATGCAATCAACGCTTCTGCTTAGGGCAGGACAATCAGCATGCGCTTCGGATTCTCCTCGGCAGGACTTGGCAAGTTGCAGCGCAAGCTAAAGTGCTATGTTGTAGCTGGACCATCACATGGTATTTGTTCGTTTCAGCCTACTAAACACTGTTGTGTCATTGTGCAGGTGTGGATTGGGTACAACCAGTCCCTGCAGCCCTGCCAGTCAGGGCTCACTCTGAACATGGACATCACGGCAGCAGCCTTCCTGGAGGGGCAGCCCATGCTGCAGCTCATTGGCAATACTGTGGGCATGCAGAATGTCTCTGGCGGCCTCAACCCAGGCCAAGTCAGGAGCATCAACAAAGCCATCAGGGGCGTCCAGGTATCGCCTAAAGAACTACCAGTCATACATGAAGCTTGTCCAACTACTGAACCACATCCTGTACAGGTTTGATAGATGCCACTGTTGCTTTGTCATTTTCATGTGGAACAGACCCAGGAAACATCTCAGCTTATGAATGCGGCCAAACATAAAGGACAGTCCTAAACCAGTGCCAAAGCCTTGTTGAGTCTCAGGCATGATGCGCGTGCGTCAGGCTTCAGTAGTCGTGAGTCCTCTTAATGTTGACCACCCCAAGGCTTTTGCACTGAGTGCTTGCAAGCACAATGCAGCATCGAGGCAGCATGTCACCATGATTAGCTGACTCGCACTTCATGTGCAAGTGAGTGGCCGCACACAAGACCCCATTGCCCTTGCACAGTCACTGATTTTGTGGTTCTCTGTATCTCACTGCTCTCTTGTGAGCTTCTGCTCAAAGGCAAAACAAGAGGAAGAAAAGAAAAAGAAAATACACTCGGCGCATTGGCTGACTCACACAGGTGCATTTTTGAGACTCACTGCAATGAGTGGTTGCATTTCTCGTGAGGCAAACTTGACACAACTCTGAGAATGTTTGCTAACAATGACATCTGCTGTTGCCATGGTGGCAAGGTCAAGGAATGTCTTCATCCAATCTGGACAGTACAGGGCTGCAGACCTTGAGGACGAAGAGCACAAGCCTGAGGCAAAAGAAGAGCAGAAATATAGGTGCAGTGAGCAGGGTGACTGGTCTGAGGACTGGCAGCTCTGATGTGTTTACAGGCAAGCCTCTGCTGCCCTTGGCATGGCAAGTGCCACATGATACATTATACTTTCAGTATGAGCTGAATATCAACTCAGCACTTCCAGTGTGCACTACATCTTGAATCTTGCAGCAGCGTGATGGCAACTCTAGGCTGTGCTGGTGTGTCCGATCATCCCATCTGTGGTGTCATGTCCAGGCTCTCCTTCTACTGCAACCCTTTGATGCAGTACAGCAACCCTGCAATGAATCAGTCATGGGCATCGGCACTTAAAATTTCACACTTGATCATGCTTAGTACCTTATTATTACTCAACGTCACCTGATTTTCTGGAGACTTGTTGCAGTGCTGTCGATTCAATTGCAACAAACCAGCAGTACATCAGTTAACATTGAGTAATGATCAGGCACTAAACATGATCGACAGCAAGTCCCACAGCAGTGGCATTGAGCAACAGTGTCTGCTCAACAAGTAGACATCAACTCAATGGACAAAGTGTTGAGCAGGCAGCGTTGCACCATGCCACTGCTGAGGGACTCGCTGTTCACTCAATTGCAACGTGTACTTGCTGAGGGGCATGCTAAACAAGCCTTGAAAATGAAGGCTATCCATAACATGCCACAATTAACCACGAAATCTGCAAAGCGGCAATACTTTTCTTCACACTTTAGTGTCGTTCTTTGTATCAGCTTTTCAGTCAATCCAGATTTAATATCTCTAGGTTGGATTATAGCTTGCTATTGCTGCTAGGTTCATGTACATTGGAGATGCACAGATCCTCCACGGCATGTCGGCCAGTGCTTTCATAGCATAGTGCAATTCATCAACCAATTGTATTGTACTGCGGCATATCTGGCTTGCATGCCGTGGATTTGTATGTATGTTGCACATAGTTCATTATGCAACAGCTGCCATACTTATCATCAACATGAAACCCTAGCTGACTTATTACTTGCCCTCTGACATAGCTGCGTCATTTCAACCCAAACCAGTTATCCAACCCAAACAGGACTTTGCCATGCTGCCCTTTTGAAAAACGTATCACCAGGGTAAATGCTCGGCTTTTGTTGTCAGCAAGACTGCTGGCGCACACGTACAGCTCAGCCTAAAGCTGTTCCACAATGTGATAGTTCACATGGCTTCGAAACTGAAATCAGCAGTGACTTGCTGAGTAGTAATAATAACCATGCTCCAATCTTGCAGTGGCATGCAAGCTTGAGTGATGCAAATGCACTGCAAGCATTATATTTTGTTGAGGTGTTGCAGCTGCCTCATCATGCCATGGTACAATAGCAGCAAACATCAGCTGTGTTGTGCAGTTGACTCCTGCGTTGTTCCAGACTGTTCATGAGGTCAAGACTGAGTGTACAACATGTTCATACCATCCGGGAGGCCGATGCCTGGGCTGCCTGCATCAAGTGTTGCTGCTGTTGCTGCGCTTTCTGCAGATTCTGTTCCTGCAACAGCATGCATAGACATCAGCAGCAAGATCAACAGCTTATGACTACCAACCTCAATCCATGATCGTTGACTCATTATTAGCTCGTTGACAATACGGAAACTGATGTAGTTGCCGCTGTTTTAGCTGCTGGATCAATAGCTGCACCAGCATGCACTGACGTCAGCAGCAAGATCAACAGCATGTGACTGCCTTTTTAGCTGTCACTAAGTCATCACGAACAAACCATCATCAGATCAACAGTGGCCTGTGGCAGGGGCTGCCTGAGATCTTCCGGATCCTGATTGGATGCAGCCTCTGGCTGTGGATTTGAGGTTGATGCCTGGGCTACATCTCAGGCTGCCAGGGCTGCATCTCAAGCTGCCTGGGCTGCATCTCGGGCTGTCTGGGCTACATCTTGGGCTGCATCTCGGGCTGTCTGGGCTGCATCTCGGGCTGTCTGGGCTGCATCTCGGGCTGTCTGGGCCGCATCTTGGGCTACCTGGGCTGCGTCTCGGGTTGCCTCGGCTGCATCTTGGTCTGCCTGGATTGCATCTCCGGTTGCTTGAACAAGATCCCTAGCTTCTGCCTCCTTTGCTTGGGCAGCATTATCCTGTCTGATGTTGATGATCTTCATGCTGAGCATTACCTCCTGTCTGTTTCTCATAATCCGCAAGCTGAGCATTATCATCTCCCGTCTGCTGTTTGACGGCCTTGTAGTTATAGCCCCTGGCATCATCATACTGTTCATCATAGCAGAAGCGTGCCTGGCCATCAGACTCATAGCCCATGGGCGATGATGGTCAGGACCAGTCTGGTCACTGGTCCTGACCATAATCACCAGCCTGGACATGTCTTCCAACGCAGTCCTGCTACTGCTGTCTGTTGAGGTCTGGGCAGCATTGACAGCACTTGTTGCTGGCAGCCATGGGCTTGGTTCTTGTGCCATACACAGGGCGCCCACTGGCGCCCATGCTCTTGTACTTGCAAAGACATAGCTGGGCTTTCACCTCATGATCAGTGTAATTGTCTGAGATCAGCAAATCCTGCAGGAGCTGCTTGCTGATATTAGACAACACTGTGATCATGTGGTGAAAGCTATGTAGCATGTGACTGGTGTGCTGGATGGCAGCCTGCATGCATTGCTCTAATGTCTATGGACAACAAGTGAGGTAGCAGATTGTAAGGATCAGAATTAGGGCTGCAAGAGCACACGTGTCAGCGTCTTAGGCACACTCTTTGCAACCAAATGCTTTCTTTTTTCCCCAATCAAGTGCTTGGTTGCAAAGAGTGTGCTGAAGACGTTGACAGGTGTTAACAGGCTCACATCATCATATCACTGCTCTCTTGGACACGCAATGTGGCACCTGTGTCGCAGTCAAACACTCACATCTGTCAATTTAGCACATGCACCTCATTTCACCTGCTGCAGCTGCTTGCTGACAAAGAGAAATGCTGCTGCACATGAATGACTTACCAGTATGTCTCTTGTTGACACGGTGCAGCAGGTTAGGCGGCAAATGGTTAGCACACACTGCAGCTGAGCAACCACAACAGGTCCCGCATTTGGTGGTGCTGTAGCCCAGGCAGCTTGCAAATTCAGGTTGTGCAAATCTGGCTGTTTCTTGGCAGCGGCTGTCACTGTTCAGGTTTGAGTACTTCAGTGTTGCTGAGTCAGTCTTGCCCCCATTGGGTTTATGGTACCAAGCAGCTTCGGCAGCTGATCAGCTCATGAGCTGCATGTGCAGCGGTTTTCCTCAGAGTCTGTACTTAATAGCATTGTGACTACAGACCCTGAGGAAAGACGCTGCACATGCAGCAGCTGCATCATGCGTACGCATTGCACAAGACCTGAATGGCAGCCTGCATGCATTGCTCCAATGTCTATGGACAACAGGTGTAGTAGCATATTGTAAGGATCAGAACTAGTTGTGCAAAAGCACACAAGCATCAGAACTAGGGCTGCAAATACGCAATGTGGCACATGTGATGCCACTTTAGCACATGCAACTCATTTTACCTTCTGCAGCTGCAAAGAAAAATGCTGCTTCACATCGTGATGAATCACTTACCAGTATCACTCTTGTTGATGTGGTGCAGCAGGTTAGGCGGCAAGTGTTTATCACACACTACAACTGAGCACCCGCAACAGGTCCCGCGCTTGGTGGTGCTATAGCCCGGGCCCGGGCAGCTTGCAAAATCAGGTTTACACATGTAGATGCCACTTCCAGACTAAGGGCCATCACCAGAGTCACACCCTGGCCTCCAGGCTGCCGTCTTAGGAGGCTCCCATTGTAGTTGGTGAAAAGCACAAACTTTTTTCCCATATTGCCATGCTGTGCATTGTCACCCTTACCAGGACTAGGACGAGCTGCAAGTCCTCAATGCAAGTGATTGACATCATACACAGTGTGTTGAGGATGCAGGGGAATTGGTGGTGTACCACAGTATCTTGTGCGCCTGTGTGCTGTACACTGGCATGGCCAAGGGTCATTCTTATAGGCAGCACAGAGCTGGCTTGCTAGGACGTGTCTGGCATGACCTGGCAGGAGCACATACAGCTGGCAATAGCAAGCATGAATCTCCACCAAAGCCTACACTGACTCAGTCACTGTAGACTTTGGTGAACTTTAATGCTTGCAACTGCCGCACCTTCCAGTCTATAAAGTGGACCTTCTCTTGCATGGTCAAATGCCGTCCACTTACATAACACATACACGGTGGTGGCTGCTCAGCTCTCACCGCAGTGTCATCACATCTGGTCAGTAGACTTAATCAAGGTCACACACATATGCCCTGTCAAACCTTCCAATTTGAATGTGCAATTTGAGAAGCATGCCACCATGTAAAATGGTTGCTTTGTGCAATGCGAACGCATGGTGTAGCTGCTGCATGTGCAGTTACTTTCTCCAGGGTCTGTAGTCATAATGTTATAAGTACAGACTCTGAGGAAAACGGCCGCACATGCAGCTCCTGAGCTGATCAGCTGCCAAAGCTGCTTGGTGTTATGAAACCCCTGGGGGGGCAGGACTGACTCAGCAACACTGAAGTACTCAAATCTGAACAGTGACAGCTGCTACCAAGGAACAGCCAGATTTGCACATGACATGACATGACATGACAGCTTGAGGCTGCAATGCAAGATGTACCTGCTGGCCTCAGAAACAGCCCTCTGTATTTTGCGTGATGCCTGCAAATCATTGCCTGTAGGCTCCACAGCAGCCTGTTTGCCATTGATCCCCAACACTTGCAGAGTGGTGTCCAGCTCTTTGAATGCTCTAGCATCTTTACGAGCCTGGGACTTGGCATTCTGCCGCCGAGTCAACATCAATTCCTGCATGCAAATAATACATGAGCTCGACAGTATCGTCAGGGCTGTACAAGCTAGGCATGCAAAGTGCAAGTTTAAGTAGGAAATTGCCTGCTTGTCCTTCTGAGCTTGAGTACCTTCCCTCTCCATCTTCTTGCTCTTTTTGCCTGCATAACTCAACAAAGTTTCTGACCTTGAGGGTACAAAGGCGCAAAATTGAGCTGCTTAGGTAGCGCATAGAAAAGCTTACTGGACAGCTTTCGCAACGGCTTGATGCTGTTGTTACGTGTGGGAGGCGTTCCAAATGCCTCGGCAAGGTCATCCTGGGGCAGGTTGAACAAGTCCTCGTCGGACGAATGCAGGCGTTCCATCCCGCTGGATGTCAAGATCCCGGTTCTGACCCCAACGGCAAGCCTATCGTGAGCAGCCAATGCAAGAGGCTGGCTCACGCTTCTAGCCGATTACATCTGCTGACCACAAGGTGAAATCTAATCGGCGATGTGTCGAGACCGGACGTTCTTTCCCAACTGTCTCCGTTCAGCCGCAGCATGGACAAAATCGAGCGGGGGTCCCAAATGATAAGCTATTTAGCGATTTAGTCATCGGAATGGCTGTTACACGAGTTACCCCATCGTCAGTCCTATGTATCAAACCATACAGCCTTGTAGTGGGGCAGCGCGTGATTGCAAACAAAGGACAAATTGCAGGCACAAGCGGCTGTTCTGGCAAGATTTGCATGGTAGAATGTACTGCGCGTTGTAACTGCATCTGCCAATCCACTTGCACAGGGCCTTTCTGCTTACAAAGACGTGAAGGAAGCACTGCTGCTAATCTGCTGGTCAAAGTTTACATATTGCTTCACGCATAGCTCCCCGAACTCAACCTGTGAGGCACCAAGCGGCCCCTTATATTCCCATTGGCCTAGCTAGCTGCTGCAAGTCGTTGACAAGCAAGGTACAACAAGTCAACGCGCATATCAGGCGCAGATTTTAAGAGTAGATTGGGCCTTCAGACCCTGACGCATATGCATGTGCTCCACAGCCTGAGAATCAAATCAGAATGGTCAGCATACATGCATCCCGGGATGCTGGATATGAGACATGCTGCACCTTTCATGCTCTTAAGGTTACAAGGAGTCGACGTAAGCTCAAGCACACTCACAGGCATGTGAATGCGTCATCAATATTGATTAATGACCAGCATGTCTGGTCTGCACAACGCCTGCATGTTCACTACCAAAGTAAGTCTGTAGTTCACGCTGACACAGCTGCAGCCTAGCCATGAAGCAAACTCTTGAGTAGGAAGCTGCAGCCTACATAGGATGTAAGTTGACATAGCTCAGAAGGCTCAAGTTGTAGGTGTTGCCACTGTGCATGCAGACACTGCTTGCATCCCAAAAACAAGCAGTGCAAGTTTTACTGCCTGATGTCGCCAAGGCCAACTGTCAAGGCTTCCTTCAAGGCTCATTTGTGAATTGCGATACGTAGGCATGCAAGATCAACACAAGTGCGGAAGGTTAGAAGCTGATATCCCAGTCTATGTATGAGAGGCACATCAGCATGCATCTTTGCTGAAACCCAGCAAGTGTATGTAAAGCTGTATCTGGGGGTGACATTTAGTTGCTTACAGAGGGTACTGTGCGTGTACGACATGGAAGTGTCCTGCCAGTCATCACTCAACTCAGCCGTATATTTGTAAGCACATAAATATTCATATGTTCACAGTACTACCGTAACAACCATGCAACAAAACAAGCTGTGCCAATAATCAAAATGGCTAGTCTGGTAAAAATTTGTGTGAAAGTCATAGACTGCTGATCATGCAGGAGCTTGTCTGCTTCCACCGTCTGTACAGACACATGAGCCACTGCTGGTACTGCAGCTTGCACATTGGCTTGGGCATTGGACCTCCTCAGTGCATGAAGTAGCTGCAAACTCTGCTCCCGGACTTCGACATCGCAGTTCCCTAACATGTCAACTGCACTATACCCTGGTCCAGGAACTCGACACTTATCAATGTACACATACGCTGCTTCTGTTGGAGACTTTTGCAGTGCATACTGGTCAACCATTCTTTTTCCTTCTGCAAAAGCTCTAGCCTTCCTGAATGCCGCAAAGCCATAGTCTGGCAGACTAGTATAGCTGTTGGCAACTTCTTGCACCATGCTGTGGCTCCATAACACAACCAAGTTGTTGTCACGCACAAAATTGGTGCTGGTCATTGCTGTCTGCAAACGCACAAATCACATCAAATGGATGCACCAAACACACAGCATGATATGATTTGTGCCTGACAGCCAGATGCCGCAATGAATGCTCAAGGCAGACAAGCATTCAGTGGCCCTGCATTAATTTGTATGACACCCAAGTCAAACAAGCACTTTTTGTACCTTGAGAAAGTGTGCTGCCCCCTCCAGTTGGGCACTTCTGGACAGCGGCAAGAAAGGCACGCAGTCATCAATCCGATTCCAGAATTCTGGTTTCCACCCTTGCTCCAGGAAAAGTGGTCGCAGTTTCTCATCCCCAAAACGCTGCTGGGACTCACATGAGAGCTGTGCAATGGATGCAGCCTTCTTGACTAATACATCTTGGCCTACATTGCTAGTCATGATGAAGACAGCAGACTTGCAGTCAATCATCTTGCCATCGCCAGTGGCAAACTGCCCATCATCGAATACTGACAGGAAAAAGTTGAGGGTTTTAGGATGTGCCTTTTCAATCTCATCAAGAATGACAACAGGCCTGATGCACTGGTCAAGGAAGGCAAGTGCGCCATGTGGGCTGCCTGTGTACCCCGGGGGGCAGCCGTTCAGCCTGGCGCACTCCTGTTCCAACTGATACTGACCCATGTGAATAATGTGCTGTTGCGAGTCCTGCAGCTGAGGAGAGATGATTTGGGCAATCTGTTTTGCAGCCTCAGTCTTTCCAACGCGTGATGGGCCAGCAAAGAGAAGCACTAGTGGCTTGGAGTTGGAGAGCCATCCTTTGTTATGCTGATCCAGCCAATGAGCAATGCGTCTCAATGCCGGCTCCTGCATGCATCGACAACAATGAACACCAATGACAGGTGAAAACATTCCTCTTGTGTAGAGTTGCAGGCTGCCATGCTGCCATCTGTGCCATGCTGCCATCTGTGATGTTTGGCAGGCAGGAATGTGTGGCTTGCAGTGAGCCATGTCTCAATGACTCAAGAATGCAAAAGAAGCAATGCACCTATTGGCATCATTGGAAAGCTTGAACAGTGACATTGCAGTGCAGACTTGTCGAGCAGCCAGGGATGACCGCAATGCTTTCCAGACAACAGCCACAATGTGTCAATTGGTGTATGATGTTGACAAATTCCCTGTGTGAACAGTCCTGTGGCATGTCGGACTATTAACTTACCTGACCAATCACGTTTTCCTTTAGCCTTCCAAATAGCTTTTGCTCAGATTGAACCAGCTTCTCCTCATGCACCCTCAAATCTTTCTCATTTGCGTCATCCTGAGACAAGCCAACAAGAAGTGTTAGAACTGCTCATCAACAAACAGCAACATTCAGCCAGATCCTGCACCCATATCTGCTACACAACTCATCTCTAAACTGCTTGGCTGCTCAAAATGTAAACTTTGCATGCTGTCACAGAGAGCACATATGGATGACAACCATCCTTCCTTGCATGTCTTCAAAGCAATGACATACCGCTGCCTGACAGGCATTTGACACAGCAGATGCAACACATTGACACCCATCATCACATTTGCACCGGCCCTAGGAAGTGAGGAACACTGACCTTTGGAATCTGAAGCCTTTGATCCAGCAGCTTTTCAATAATCATGCTGTGACCATTGCAGGCTGCATGCACCAATGCCGTCCGTCCCTGTGCCACCATGAGGAATCAGCAAAGAGACTCATTATGAGGCAAGCATCAACAAGCAAGGTTGTGATTAATGTATGCACTGCTAACAAGTTACACAGTTAGTGATAGCTGCATGGGAGGCCCGCCCTCATCTGAGATGTCTGCAAGCCATGCTACTAAGCTGTAGACACGTTTGTGTATAATTTACTGCCAGTCAACAATGCACGGTAGGACATAGCTCTTGTACAACATGTCAAGCTGCACGTGTTGCTTTACCTTACTGTCCTCAGCAACAAGATTGGCACCTGCCTTGATCAAGGTCTGCACCACATCTATGTCGCCTGCACCGCAAGCTTGCATCAAAGCAGTCTGACCCTGCACATCACTGTCTTTTACAATGTGTAGACTGCCTCGCTGTCAAATGCAGCATACAAGGAACATGCATTGACGCCCTCTAAAGGAAGCGATTGCACTGTAGATATTTACGCTATGCACCACAACAGCACTGTAGCATCCAGTCTGTTACTGCACAGACAAGCAAAATGCCTTGAAAAAGCACCATTGCTCACATGCATGACTCACATCGCAATCAACAGCCTGGATGCTGTGGGTGGTCAAAAACGTCTCGACTGCAGGCAAATTGCCTTCTCTGGCTGAATTCAGGAATAATACTGCCTGCACAGAGTCACACTACCTACAAAATCACGCAGAATCACCTGCATTGCTGTTGCTGTTGGTGCCAACATTTTAATGCAAGCATTGTGCCTGAGTGTACAACAACATTCGTGACATTCAGGGGGCCAATCATGCTAGCGCAGGGGAGAGTTACTTCTAACTCCCTCATCTGTGCCAAGGCCATAAGAACTTCTAACATGAAACCCTCGACATTCTCATGCAGCCTATCATCATTACCATCTTGCAGCACGGGCATTGGTGCTGAATCTTGGGGTGTTGCCTGCAGCCACTCCTTGACTAAATGCTGTGCATCAACACCACAGGCTTTCACACAACAGCATCTAAAATGGCGCACAGTGTGTCAATACATATAATAGCAACGATATGTGACACGTTCTGACGCTGCTTTCAACAAGAGGAGTTCATGGCATGAAGTTCTGCTGCACCAGTGTGCACTCGCAATGATTGAGTTGGTTACCAACATGCTAATCTTAACAGGTGAGTGATTCTAGACTAGAGGCAGATTTATACCAAAGTAACTAGGCACACATCGTGTGCCAAAAAAAAGAAAAAGACCGGCAGCAATGGGCAGCCATTGGCAGATGATGTAGTTCTCACCGGTACGACAAACGTCTGTTGCTATCAACAGAAATAAGTCTGGTTTCCGGCCTCCCCAACAGGGGGCCAAGATTTGTCTGTCTATGTGCTGAAGCAACACTGATCACAGCTTGTTCCTGCTCGACCACGACCGGTGGACAAGTGTCACATATTGTGCGACAGTTGGCAGCATACAATAGTCAGCCAAACGAGTGTCGTACAGTCGTGTGCACAGAACCCACTCCAGCCAGTACACTGCTTCTCAAATAAAGCAATCGCGCCCTTGCCACGCAGCAAGTTTGGCTGCAAGCAAGCGCACAAGCCAATCGGCCTTACGGTAAGTTGGTATTCATCAAAACGCTCCGCTAGGACTCGGGTTATACCTATAAAGGGTTTACTGTTTAGGTCATGCGTAGAAACAAAATGTGAGATTTTTTTGTTGGGCCCTTGCACCACACCATTTTGCATTCCACACCCCCATTTTTATGACATGTTTTGGGACCTAGGTAGGTGCGTAATGCAGCGAAAGGCAGCTAGTCCCGTCTAGATGTTCACGTAGAAATAGTAATTGTGATCAATTTCATGTTTCAGACTGGCATGCAACATCAAATCACCACTTCAAACCTGGACTAACACCTGACATCGTAAAAGCCAATGTGACCTCTGAGATTGCAGCCCGCAGACTCAGTGGATCAACATGCTGAATTAGTTGTACGATATGCCAGGGCACAAATGTAGAGAACCCGAAATTTTTAAAGCGCATAACAGCTGGAAGACGAGCTGCACGTCATGGATGACATATTATGCATATTGTTAAAACATTGAACACGGTGATCCCCACATAGTTTGTTGAAGCTTGCGTCAGATCTAATGTCACTGTACTGTAATGCAGAACAACAGCTGTCTCACATTTCAATGCATCTTGCAGCCTTGCACAACTTTGCGTGACTAGATAATGTAACATAACGGGGGGAGAGCAGGCGCTGCCAATCAGTGCGTCCTTGGAAATGTTTATCTGAGATCTGTCTATCAACAAATCACACTGGTTCCCATGATCAAGATTGATTTAGAATCTGATGGTGCATTATCATCGGCCTCTGCCCCGACCTCTGCCTCTGGCCCTACCGCCACTGCTGCGTCCACCTCCCCTCCCTCTTCCTCTGCTACCTCCCCGACCTCTCCCCCTGTCGCCGCCCCCGCGACCCCCACCACGGCCCCCACTGTATCTGATGGGCTCATTCTCAAACCCAACCAGGCCTCCCTTGCCAGATCTGGGGTTGCCTCTGCCTCGGCCCCTGTTCAACAATAATACTATTCTTAATGCTTTCCAGCTCATGATGAGCTAAATGCGTGCGAATTGTTGCAAACAACGTGACGATAAGATGCTCATGCGGCATCCTTCAATTTGCAAGTCAGGTCAAATGAAGCCAGTACAGGCATGACTGGCAGTGGCTCAGTCACATGGACATGCAGGTGTGATCAAGCACAAATTGTGAAAGTATGGTCCACTGATCCAAATTTTCATTGGCATATAGACATGGAAGACTGCACAGATGACTACATGTATCAGCACACACACACTTGAGTTGTACTGAAATCAAATGCAAGGCCGAAAGCACAGTCCTGAGCACAAACAACTGAGAGAATAGATAAGGTTTGTACCTATCTCCTCTGCCTCTGCTGCTATCTCCCCTGCCTCTGTCACCCCTGCCTCTATCACCCCTGCCCCGGTCTGACCCCCTGCCTCTTGACCCCCTATCCCTTCCGGGTACAAAAGTCAGCTCGCGCTGTCCACCCACCCTGCGATTACCCAAGGGGGCCACAGTCAGTGACATACAATCATTACACATGAATGTAATCACGCTCTGTTACTGGGAGTCATGATGTGTTACCAGCAGTCACGGCCAGTGTTTGAAAGGCAGATCAGTCAGCGTTATCTGGGAAGCATGATCTGTGACTAAGAGTCATTGACAGCCATCGGGAATGTTACGGTGTAAGAGTACGACTGGCGAAACACACTCAAACCTTTGCATGCACGCCACATACAGCAGACATGGTACGCCTGTTTACCTAGCGGTAACAGCCGAGCTGGGGTTGGATGAGGAGGGCGCCCGCTGTCCCAAGGGCACTTCCTGCAGCCCTTGCAAAGACCTGCCCTGGTTGAAAGCTGCAGCTGCAGATTCATCCTTTGCCACATACATGCGCGGCTGGCTTTGACTACTTGCTTTCCTCTTCTTGCCCTGCCAGTCAGTCATTCAGTCAGTCAGGACTGATTTTAACAGTCGGTGCACATTAGCCTACAGCCGGTTCCTGATTCACTCATTCAGAATAGCACCCTTTGTTCATTCAGAGTGACTTTTGCCACATGCATATAGGGCTTATACTGTTTCTGTAAAGTTGCAAGAAGACACAATGTAATTGGGTAGCAAAGTGAAGCCAAATGAGGCAGGCATGACTGCAGGCAATCTTCTTCTTCTTTCACTGCAAAAGTGTATGATACATGCATTGCTTGTATGGCCTACACAATGGCTCTGAAACACTTACGCTTGCTCTGTGTTGATACACTCATGCCGCTTGTGCCATAGCATGATATATCATGACATACCTTACGAATTCATACATGTTAAAATTCAAATAGCATGACATGACATGACATGGCATGACATACCTTTTGGTCCTGCTGGTCAGTGCCGTTCTGATCATCATCCCCATCATCTTCTTCATGACGCAGTTCATCCTCAGATGATCCGCCGCCCTGTCCATCTTCTTCAGCATCAGGCTGTCCATCCTCCTCCTCCTCTTCCTCTTCATCCTCCAGTCCCTGGAAGTGCTCAGCCAAGAGCTGCTTGCTCTGGCGCTGAGTGCCTGGAGAAGAAGAGGCCAAGAATCAGATTGCAGGAAGAAGAAGAAGCAGAGGAAAAAAATGCATCACAGGAGCCAGATGCAAGCCTGTAACTCTATGGACGCTTGTCATCAGCAAAGAATGTGTACGATGCCTTTGCATAATCACGGGATTTTGAAGGACACTGGGGTCAACCATGACCATTTGACCAACAGACTGAAATGGCAAACAATAATACCCATAAAGTATATACATAGCAGTCATTTTGTGCAGCAGTATGAATGTAGCAGCTAGTATGTGAATAGAAGCCATTGACATCATCAAAAACAACAGTTCAAGCGCATGGACAATGAGAGTCAATGCATCCATGCAGCAGTAATAGCTTTGACCCAGCAGATGACTAAGCCTGTGACCTTTCTGCAGCAACAACAGTCCACTCGCCAAAGCGGCCAAGCAGCAGACTGCAGTAACCTCAGCTAACCTCATGCTAACCTCACGCTAACCTCATGCTAACCTCACGCTAACCTCATGTTATCCTCATGATAACCTGCGTTTGGATGGTGGAACTTGTACTCTTTGGCGACTTCACCAACAGCAAATGAGGGGTCTTCAAACATGCTAACCTCATGCTAACCTGTTCCTAACCTCATGCAAACCTCATGCTAACCTCATGCTAGTTTCATGCTCACCTGCCAATGGATGGTAAAACCTGTACTCTTTGGCGGCTTCATCAACAGCAAATGAGGGGTCTTCAAGCATGCTAACCTCATGCTAACCTGTGCCTAACCTCATGCAAACCTCATGCTAACCTCACGCTAAACTCATGCTCACCTGCGTTTGGGTGGTGGAACTTGTACTCTTCGGCAGCTTCATCGACAGCAAAAGAGGGATCCTCAAACATGGCTTTGAAACGGTCATCCTCCAGAACGCTTGGCAGCACCTTGCGCTTCTTGTTGCTGGTCTCAGCTGGAGCTGCTTCCTCTGCTGCTTGTTGTAGCAATGCTTGCGCAGCCATCTTCTTGTTGACCTGCATCCAACACAACAGTTGGCACAGACATCGCAATTACAGTTGCTGATGTCTATGCAATCACAGCAAATGTCTGTGCAATCCCAGCAAATGTCTTTGGAAAGCTGCCTCCTCTGCTGCATGTTGCAGCAATGCCTATTGCAGCCTTAATGTGCACATTGAATTTCCTGAGACCTTGGTTCCCCTAAACATCATGCAACTCATTTGAGTGGAGCACTCTCGTCCTCCTCATGCGAGTTGAGTATGTGCAGCACTGCTCACCAAAGGCACATCAGTACATGCACTATACCAAGTGTGTTTAGCACTATATTATACATCTATATATAACTTTATATGGCAAAGATACGTAGTATATACCTAATACAGTCCTGCAGACATTTGGTATACGTATACCATACGACCACTGTGCTACAATATACAGCATATGTCTGTACATATATACTATGCATATACACAGGCTACAATGCATATGTATGTGCAGGTACAACATTTGTATTCTGACCTTAGGTAGCTTCTTGACAATGCCAATGCGAGATTTCCTCTCCTGTTCCATTTTCTGTTGCACACGCTGTTGGCGATAGGTGTCATACGCAAAAGGCTCAGCGAGTGCCCTGGCCTTGTGCCATAAGCGGTTGTCCACAAAATAGCCGTGCATGTAGGCACGCATGAGAGACGTGCCAATCAGGTGGTTCAGGCCCAACCTGTCGACTTCAGCCTTTGTCACAAACCTGCAGCCACAGTGTCAAAAGCTTTGTCACAAAATAGCCGTGCATGTAGGC
>JAABUP010002755.1_pt1 | contig 32977 bp, 32 predicted proteins | sample 5559201 | NCBI WGS metagenome assembly JAABUP01 (sample SAMN10711887, study PRJNA513373) | rock metagenome | isolation source: Antarctica rocks | place: Antarctica
TCAAGACCTGAACTTCACTCTCTTCTCTTCAAACATAGATTAATTGAGAAGTTAACATTTAAAGAATCAATTTACTCTCATTGTCATCATGAACTGCTTCATGAAGAAACTGCTCATACAATCAACTGATTCTTGAGATGAGAGTGATGTTGAAACAGTTGATGTTAAAACAGCTGTATTCACTGATGTGACTGATGTGAGATCAGCTCAATCTGTCATAAAGATGTAAAGATAATCTGTACAATTCTTCATGTTCTGCATGTTCTTTTTCATATGACTCTTCATGCTGCATAATTCTGTTATAAATATTTGAGCCCAAGAAGAAATCTTCTCAGCAACAGTCTTTACTTCATCTGTCATAAAGGTTTCTGCACTCATTCTGCACTGATTTTAACAATTGTATGACAAGATCTTTAATGTAGGTCAAATTTAAATAAGAATAGAATTTTAATGTCATGAGTTCACAATGAGACTGATGCTTGATTGATAATTTCTAAATACAAGAAGAATTTTATGAAGTTAAAAGAAAAGCTTCATACAGAAGTGAGAAGATAATGTGCTATAGTCTTAAAGTCTTAGTCAACTAGATCATAAGACCTTAGTATGAGTTCAACTCATGACACTTGAGAAGTCAAAATTGAAGCCTCAAATTGAAGAAACAAAGGTGAAAATCTGAACACCTGCATAGATTGAAGATTTGTTTCAATTCATGTCAAAGTTCTGCTATTGTCACAAGTTAACTGTAGGCTGTGTAAACCTGCTTCAAAAGTACAGTTTTAAAGCTCAGTAACTTGTCTGTGAGATGAAGAGATTTTTATACATATCATGTATGCAGACATGAAGCTTGAGAGTATTTCACAAGTGCAACGTATTCAATTCATCTGTCTATAAGTTTACATACAATGAACTCTCATCTCACTTTATATAGGTCAGTGAACCACCTTTTGGGTTTTAAGCTACTGAAAGATAGTTTTATATTGTTAACTCTTTGACTGCAGATGCAGAACCATCTTGTGCTATGATAAAAGAATAATAGACTGCAGGTTGAACACATTGAGCAGTCTCAAGTCAATTGATAAGAAAAGGTCAAAGTTGACTGACAATGTTAACATCAAGTTATTGAGTGCGGTCTTGTCTGAGGTTCAATCAATTAACAAAAGCAGGCTTTCAGAGTCTGTGAAAGATGCTGCAGATGAACTTTGCTTCTTTTGATTTGTTATTGAGTTGATTGAAGAAAGAGAGTAACTTTGACTGAGGCTATTTTTATCTTTCAGTCTCACTGATTCAGTAAGAACAATAATGTCAAGTGGCTTGAGCATTGATGAGTTCATTATTTTATCAACATGTTTGTAAGAACTTTTCTCATTTAAAAGATCACAATGATGCTTCAGCTTAATGCTTACACTGAGAAAAGCCTTCACATTCAGAGAGAACTGATGTGTCAAACAGTGTCTTTTGATCAGATTAAGCTTGATGTACTCAATGCAGTGTACATTTTGACAGTGACACTGAAGATCTTAAATTGAGTCAAAAGAAAGTACACAGTGTGAATCAGAACATAAGACTATCTTGCTTTTACTCACTTTCATGAATTCATTGTATTTATCTTTTAAATGTCAGAAATGTTCTTGCAGATGCTCTTTTTAGCTCTGTTTAACAAAGAACTGATGAAAATGTTTCATTGATAAAAGCTTTAAATTGAAGAGACAGAAGAGACATTGCTCAGCAGTAGCAAGAGTTCAGTAAAAGACAAGTGAATTGCATTGAACTGAGAGCATCTTGAGGTCAGTGAGATGATGTTAATAGTGCTTAAATCATGAGGCCTCACTGATGATTCATTCATCACACTGAAAACAGAGCTCAGCAAAGCTGTATTTTCTTTCAATGTTGCTCTTGTGACAACAGTAAATATATTCTCATCTATTGTCAATACTGATGCTGTAGAATCAAAGAATATTTGATCAGTCAGTTCACAACAATCAAGCATTTGAGAAATTAAAAAGAAGAAGTAAACAAACTGATTCATATTCCTCACACATTGAGGTACAGAGTAATGATTGTTTTCAAACTGCAAGCTTGAATGATAGACTACTCACAGATTTTCTTTGCACAATGTGATCATGTTCTGAAGTGTGCTGCAGTTCTGCACACTGTAAAGAAAAATGTTAAGAAAGAGCAAAGATGTCAGCTGATTATGTGATAAATTCAAATGATAAATTCAATTAAAGTAGCTTAACAGACTTGCAACTTGAGGTGCTTCATTCTCTATGTTTGAGACAATCTTGTGTGATTGAATCTGCTGTCATTTGCTGAGCTTTTCAAACACAAGCTGATGTTTTCATCAATACAATTTCTTTTGTTGAGCTTGAGCTGACTGAGCTTCATCTTTTAACATGATGTCTCAAAGCTTCTTTTTCAGTATTTTGATCTCTTTGTTGATGAAGATGAAGTCAGCACAATTATTCAGATTAACTTTGACTTTTGTGAGTAGCAATTGCAACAGCTGAGAATGATGATGAAGTGATAGTCTGCAAAATTCTTTAAGATAAACAATGCAACATTTTTTGTTTCAGTAACTTGTCATTCTGTTCACAGTGCTCAGCTCAGACACATATGAGTTAAAGAAGGTATTTGTGTTGTTATGATCAACAAATTTTGTTCTTTCAGCAATTGAGTAATCATTATCTTTGACTGAGTCAGCATGTCTCAACAGTTGTGTTTTATTCTTAAGAACTTATCATTGGCTTTGACAAGGGCTTCTCTTCAAATATCATGTATCTCAATATTTTTCTTGTATTCAGTGCAATGTCTCAAATTCACTGTTCAATTACTGAATGAGTTCACTTCATGAATCTTTTCTGTGGGTTTATTTGCAGATACTATCTGAAAAAAAGATACATGAAGCATGTTCTTCTTAATTTAAAGATGATGTAAAAACTCATCTGCAGATGATGAGATTGCTTCAATCTCTGCAAAAGTTTCATAGTTTTGAAAGATGCAGTTCATCAAGACAATTGTCAGCAAAGATAGCACTAGGTTTGCAAACAGCAGCTTCATATTCTCATACATGTCATGCTGTAATCTAAAATCACATTAAAACAGTCAGCAAGAATTGCTCTTAACTGTGATTTTAAAGATTTAAATTGTGAAGCAACCTTTTGTGCAGTGTCTTCAAAAAGCCTTTTGTGTCTCTGATGACTCACACCTCAATTTTCACCTCTTTCATTTTATTTTTGAAGATGATGAAGTTAATTGTCTGCTCAAATGTTAGTACAATCACTGACTGCTTTCTTGATTGACAATGTGTCAAAGAATCAACTCACTCACTTTGTATAGCAATTCACAGCTGAAGCCTTTATGCATATTAGATTCAAAATACTCACTCACTCACATCAACAAGTAGATGAACAGCATATAGACAGCGTGATTCTGTACAAGAATCTGTTTATGTCTGTATTGATGTCAATTCTTCATTTACATGTGTTTAATTACAATAACAAAGTGGTTCACTGTCATGAAGTGCTGAGTTCATCAAGTCATTAAAAGGTTGAACTTCTTGTGTAGCTTGATTTGTATGTACTAATAAGATAATCAGACTCTGCAGATAAAGAGAAAGAGCAAATTGAAGATCAGATACAAACAAAATATGTAGATTTTAACACATTAAAAGAAATCTTGTTGTTGTCAGATTGTTGCTTTCAATCAGTGTCAAAGTCTGTTCATTTTTGAAGCATGTAGTACATAGACAGTTTCTTCTCATTGATGCAGCATTCACACACAACATTCTTCATAAAGTGCTTTGTTGTTTTTAAATGATGAGGGCTAGCATCAGGGTTTCTTCTCTCATATCTGTTTCAGCAAGATGAGACACAATCAGTGAGAATGCAGAATTTCATAGCAATGAGAGAAGACATGAAGACTTACTTGTCTCAAAGAATCAACATTCAGTTATAGTTAATTTCAGTACTGAACTCAAGGTGCTTAAAGACAGTATTGTCATTGATGTTGACCTTGTTTAAAGACTCTAGATCATTCAATTCTGCATCATTGAAGAACTGCACTGTCATCCTCTTCTTCTTTGTCATTGAAGATGAGATAAATGAGGAAATTGTAGCTAGACAAAACCACTCTGACCACTGAGACATATACAGCAAAGAGAGAAAGAGACAGTGATATGTAAAGTAGATATGAGATGACAAGGTACACAATGACGCATTTGATACACAGATGAGTTGCTGCAGGCCACAGAGCAATTAAAAGTGAAGAAAAAAAACAAAAACAAAAGAGCAAGAGAGCAAGAGCAGAAGATAGCATGATGAGCGATCCCGGGTCAGATATTACTGAACTAAATGCTGAGGAAGCATTTTTGCCAACGCTGATTATGCTACATCAACGGTTTCCCAACCTGCGGATAGTGCTTGAGCACTGTACATCCGCAGCAGCACTGGCTGCTGTGCGTGCTTGTGGCCCGTCCGTTGCCGTACGCTGCACAACAAGAACACTAACCACGATGCTCATACTGCGTGCTGACAGACCAGTAGCAAGAGTGACAGCCCACCATCTTTATCTCACTTTCCAGCACTGTTGTGACCCGTTCGCATTCTGCAAGCCCGTTCCAAAGATGCCCGCGGACAGAGATGCCTTGATTAGAGCTGTGTGCAGTGGTGACCCGAAATTCTTCTTGTAAGTCACAATGATACAATTGTATGGCTCTTGCACTAATGCGTTTCTCTTCAGCGGGAGTGATAGCGCGCCGCATCCGATAATTGCAAAACGGGGTAGAGTTGAAGGGAAGAGCAGGCCGCCAGCAGGCGTATTTACACAGCCTTTTGCAACCCAGTACGTTATTTTGGCTTTAGAAGAGGCGATAGAAAGGGGAGTCATAAAAGAGGAAGAGGTTACGCAAGAGCGGCTCGAGCAATTTTTAGGCGGTTTTGGTAGACAGTTCTACAAGTTACCAGATACTGCGAAGGGAAATAGGATTGTGCTTGAGAGAAAAGGTGCAAGGATTCCGGAGAGTATCAAGAGTGAAGATAACAGCGTCGAAGTTGCGCTATCAAGAGGCGGAGCTAATGTACTCAGTCTAAGTTGGGATACTCTGTAGTGAAGGTTCTGATCGAGCAAATATTCAGTATCCTTTTATGGCCGCGGATAGCTCATCAGCCCCGCACGCGCCACTCCCTCTCATCACTCCCTCTCGCCCTTCGTTATTACTTCTTTACTACCTCGTTGCCATTCCGCGTACGCTGTTATGTACGACTCCTCATTGTTTGCTCCCATATTTGTCAAATGACCTCCCTTGCTCTCTGCGTCGCGGACATTCACTTCTGAAGGGTCTTTTCCCACGGCATCCGATATTTCTTGAGCTCGAGCCGGTAAATCTTTCTTGAGGCGGGAATTATTTCTTATATTGTGACCTTTAGATTTGATCCATACTAAAAGGTCTCGTTTGCCCAGCCAACCAAGATCTCCACGTTCTTCAGGGATAGTGCCTCGCTTTAAGGTTGTAGGCTTCGCTGGGCGGAGGTCGACTTGAGGAGGTTGTTGTCCTGCGAGATCCCATATTGTCTCAGCTCGCAAGATCAGATCCTCTTTTTTCATTACAGGCCCTGCAGAGAATCCCTTAGGCCTGATCCATGCTCGAAGGTCATACAAGTGCATTTGATTGAGATCTCCACGTTCTTGGGGGACAGTGTTACGCTTCAAGGTCTTAGCTTGCGCTAAGAGGAGATTGCCTGGAGGAGACTGTTGCTCTCCGAGATCCCAGATTGCCTCAGCTGTTGCGATCATATCCCTTTTCCATGTTAAGCCACTCTGCACGGCGAACCCCCTATTGTGGATCCATGTGTTTAGATCTTCACAATGCATTCCGCTGAGCTCTTCGCGGGTTTTGGGTTGAACGTGTCGCTCGATATTTCTGATTTTGCGGGGTTCGAGTTCGATTTCAGAAAACTGAGACGCTGTAGAACCCAAAATTGCTTTCCCTCGCGCAACAAGGTCCGCTTTCGTGCTGTTAGTTCCTGCGGAGTAGCCTTTGGATTTGTTCCGGTGTGCAAGGTCCAAAACATTCATCTGGTTGAGCTGCTCGCCGTCTTGGATTTGGTTTCGACGATGTCGCCGCGCATGCACCTCGTTCTTCTGTGCGGTTTGTCGCCCCAAAGCAATTTCGCCCCCGTGAGTTAGAGCTTCTCGGATTATTCCGCGTCTCATTCGTCTCAATCCTTTCTGTCGCCGAGCAGTTTTTGCTAGGTATTCCTCCGCCGCTAAGTCTCCGTGACGGGCTCTGTCTCTTTTCGAGGCAGAAAGTATGGTGCTATAATTCCTTGATGGCATGGATGTGTCCACGGGGACGGAGGTAATCTTTTTCAGTGTCTGACAGTATCGACAAAAGCTTCGCTCATTCACGGACTTGCCACTGCCGATCTCGTATCGTGGTGACTTGTTGATCAAGTATGAACGCGGGTTGCGGCACATACTACACATGACTTCGACTGTCCGTTTGTCCCCTTTTGATGGGTCAGCAGTCCTCATCATGAATTGCGTGTGTCTTGTTCCACGATTGTAGTTTTGCCAGAAGTACTTAGCGCTTCGTCTCGGATTCTGATTTTCAAACGCGAGAGAGACGATTTCTGCATTCCGCGACGGTGCTGACTCAGTGGGTTGGCAGTATTAAGACCACCGCACAGGGCTGATCACAGGTCTGAGCATCCTGTACCTTATTGATATCTACATTTCTTCGATCCAGATCCAAAGAGAAAACAGAAGCTTTAGAGTGACACTACCTCAATATGTCTGACCCTGTGTAACTGAAGGCTTCTTGTTCGATATTGACGTCGTTGTTGTTATCCTAATGTGTGGAAACACGGAAGACTACTACTACGAGTGAGTCACGTGCGACCCTAACATAGAGAATCTGACACTTCAGATGCTTAGCTCGGAGCACAAAGGGCCTTGAAGTCAAGATAGTGTGTTACTGCGATTTCTAGCTGTCATCGACTACTGTTCTGCACAGTTCAAGATGTTTCCTGCTCATTGAGTCACAACTTAGTATGCGCCTCAATCCTGGTTTCATCCATTGTGTCCAGCCTGTCAATAGAATATAGATTTTGAGAAGCGCAATGCTGCTTATGCGTGTGGCCGAATGTCGAGGGGCGAAGTTTAGTGTTGGCGGGTTTCGGAACCTCCTAGGGCTGAAGAGCAAGGCTTTCTAATCACTGCACAATCGTCCTTCTCGTGATCCTTCTAGACGCCTGCTGAGCAACCTAGAGGTTTGGTTGTGGCAGTGCAATGGATTATTTCAAGCCAAGACAAAAGATTATGAAAGAGCCTTGTGAAGTGCTAACTCTCATGACGTCTACTTGCGAATCACAGATGATCGCCAAGGCCGAAACGTCATGGCCCGCCGATGATTGGGTAGTCTGCCTTGCTAAGGATTCCACTATCGGTAACCTGACCGACCGGGGGTGGCGCATTGCATTGAGGGCCGGGAATGACGATGACGAGACGTACAGTATGTCGTTTTGTCAAATACGAAATGATTCCCAATAGTATCGTGGTACCTAACACTGTAATCCTTCTTCCACCACATAGACTCCACAGACTTTCCAGTACTCAACACATCTAACCTTCTCGGGTCTCCAGCTTCGTTCTCTGCACCTACACCTCAGAAACACAACCTTGAACAGACGTTATCATCATCACGATGAGACTTCAATCAGCACTCACACTCCTACTCGCTAACACATCAGCTGTCCACTCTCTCACATTACCGAACCTTGACCGTGCTCTGCCGCGACGAGATTTAAAGCTCGAAGCCGAGCTTGTTTCTGCGCCACTCGCGGAGCGTTTCGATGCATCTCTCCTCAACGACTTAGAAAAGAGAAGAGGCGGTGGAGGCTCGTCAGGCAGTGGTGGCAGTGGTGGCAGTGGTGGCAGTGGTGGCCGTAGTGGCGGATCGTCGTCTTCTAGTGGATCCTCTGGATCAGGATCAGGTAGCTCCGGTTCAAGCAGGTACAAGAAGACTCTCTTCATACTTGTGACACGCAACAGCTAAAGCCTAGTTTCAGTGGTTCATCAAGTGCAGGCGGTCGTACCGGCTCCGGCTCCGGCGTTCAGCCGAGTTATGGCGGAGGTAGATACTACGGCGGGGGAGCCACTTCATCTTACTCCGCAGGCACACGCTCACCTCGCGGTGTCGCACCATACTTTCTAGGCGGCGCAGCACTGGGCATCTTCCCAGGCCTGTGGCTCTACGGCGCATACGCGTACCCGTACAGCCACCCATATAACTACCACAACCAAACAGCTGCAAATTCAACCAATCCGAATGGCGCAAACGAGACACTCCCGGTCACTTGCCTCTGCCAGCAATACAGCGCTTGCGGATGCGATGACAACGGTAACTCCACCTTTCTCGACTCAATACTCGGCAATGGCAGTGCAGCAGATATGAACAGCAGCCTTGTTCAGATTGCCCCAGTCAATGGAACGAAAACAATTATCATCAACGGGACTCTTCCGAATGACACCACAACATCAGGAGGCTCGTCAGATTCGACAGACGGCTCAAGCAGCGCAAGCATCAAGCAGGTGGTGCTGGAAAACTCCGGTTATTGGTTGATGGCTGCCACCGTCGGATGGACTGTTTGGTTGATATAATCCAGGCCGCCTTCATTGTTCGTTTCTTTCTGGTTATGTTCATATTGTGGTCACTTCAATTTTCCATCATGGTGCAGCCCTAGGGCATCACCGTTGTATCATATCATGGCCAACAGGATCAGGCGTTTGGTGGAGTTTCATGGAGTGGCCGGCTCTTAGGGTAACCAAGTCTTTATCAGTCTGGAGTGGATGCCCCCGCATCAGACTTTTACTAGTTTCTACTGCTTTGCAAAATCTCTCATATGATCTGTATCAACACTAGGTCTTGTCGTGAGACCAAGTTGCCTCCTTATCTCCTGGTGTACATATCCTCAAGGAACGAGACGATCAACGTTAACTGAAATTTTAAAAGCTTTGACTGTGCTCAGGATATTTTGCGCCGTTTTAAGAATCTCGGTCTACTCCTCTAACGCTGAGCCCAGCATTCCATCAGGAGACGGTCTCAACTGTTTCTTTTGTCGTTAAAGCAAGCAAGGCAAAAGTCATAGTTATTCATCTCCAATCAGGTTTGTCCCAGACATCTTCAACAGATGCTAACAAAAATCGAAGCAAGGTCCACTGGATGAAACATACATCAATACTGGAGCCCTTGTCAATTCAATGGCCAGGTTCTTAACTTTATTTTGCTACATACTGTCAGCGCATCATGTCAGCGCAAGGAAGGAAGCTGGTCTAGGAACGGGAAGGAAGTTGTCAACGCGCGACAGGGATTTCTCCATTAGCTTATAGGATCAAGAACACCATTAACCTGCAGAAATGAAAGGGTCGTTGTTCTCGAGCGGCCAACAAACCAGGCCATGGATTCTTGGAGCGTCGTGATTTCAGTACATACGAACATGCGAGTCTCTACAACGAACCAAGGCAGACAAGAGTGTTGAAACGGAATCGTCTTCTTTGACTAACGAGAGATCCGGGAAGGAAATGTTCTGAGGCTGAGGAGTCTTACAGGATTTCAGCTTGTGAGGCACAGAATGGCGGTGGTGCCTGACCGTGTAGGCGAGAGACTGAAGGCGACGCTTCTGCTGCGGACGCCCGCTCAACATGTGTTTACTCCCGTCTCGAGGTCGCAACAGGACCCACAAAGAATCACCTGTATTTTGAGGGAGTGTGGAAGAAGGAGACAAGGCAGAGAGGGGGGGAACTTATTTTGCCGGCCGCCGGAGTGGATTCAAATGTCGCGGCCACGAGTCTTGTATCCAATCTCTTGGTTTTCTATGTGGTTCTTCTCGATTCCCTCGCTCGAGTATAGACAGTGGTCTTCCTGCGTCGGGGTTACTAAATTTTCTCGTTTTCCACGCGGCTGCTTTTCCTCAAGAGGATCAAACAGGTAGTCTTTAGGCAGCATTACTTCAAATACCACGGTCGAACAATCTCATTGCCAACTGTGCCGCTTCTCTGCTTCTCTTAATTTTCCCATTGCTTTAGCGTCCAATACAACAACAGGCAGCACTTTCTTTCCTCGACAGACTGACTACCATGTTTCAAGGAACAGCACTAACATGCATGCATCGTTGCTTCTCTGTGTACAATCTTTGCTACGGTTCTCCCCTTCAAAGTCCCGAATAGGTCATTACTTCAGCTTGAAAGTAAAGTTGCTCGTATCGACGCTCATGCTAAAGTGGCTAGGAAAGTGTGAGTCTCATCGCTTTAGGCGATTCACGCATCTTAGGCGACGAAAGACACAGACAGAGAGGCATCTATCTCCTCATAGTCTGCGGCATCGCACCCTCCTACTCATCGAGCCAGGCCAGGGTGGCCTCACCGCCATCACTACAAGACGAAATCGTAAGCGCATGCTCCGGCAACGACATCACAAAGCTGCAAAGTCTCCTTGACTGACAGGATCGGCTTATCCTCCAAGAAGCGGCCAAACCAGGCACCGTCGACGCGATCCGATACCTGCTCGATCGCAACTCTCCTATGGAGGATGCAGAGCAGCTCGTATTAGAGTCGGCGGCTGCATCTGGCAATGTAGCCGTCCTTCGATACTTCCTCAAGCGGAAACCCACTCTGGACGTCATCAGTCAGAGCCTACGGTACGAGGCTATACAGGGTGGAGTGGAGATCTGGGGAGTTCTTCTTGAGCATAACCACGACTTGATCGGGTGGCAGTTTGGCCATCGTGGGGACTTGATCGAAAAGGTAACCAGATAGAAGGATGTGGGTCTTCTGTCGCTCTTATTGAGCGAGGGCGCTGACGTCCAGAGAAGTCGTATTTGTTATATGCCTGTTCTTTGGGTTGCGAGGAGAGAAGGAGCAAGTCAAGAGGTGACTGAGTTGCTTGTCAAACATGGACCTGCTATGACGAATCCAAATCTCTAAAGACTCCACGAAGGAAACCTACAACACAAACAGGGCAGGATTTGGAGAAGGCAGTTCGGGAGGAAGGCTGACCCTCCGGCGTACCAAGCAGACTTTAGTGGTAGGGCAGCAAGGCGTTCAATTCGAATGGATATGCAACGCCGTCATTCCCGGAGTCGAGAATGCATTGGAACGATCCAGGAGAAGAGGAACGTAGGCGCAAAAACGTCGCTCTTATACACCGGCTCAGCGTCGGGACAAGCAGACTGCAGAAAGTGGGCGAACTGCAGTCTCGAAGTGGAGTCTTGGGTTCTACGCAGCGGCAATGCATATGGAATGGTATCTCGAGACGTCAAAGACAATCCAGAAACTTTTCGGGGAAGATGGTCGAGACCTCCTCCCGGAACAGGTAGAGGCGAATTGGCACCCGCTCCCGAAGAACCTATTACGGACATTTGAGGAGAAGTCCAAGGGCAATGTTCATCTCTGTATCTCGAAGGATCCAGTCCAGCGAGATAAACCGTGGCCTTCGACGAGCGTATGGGCCGGTTAGGAGAATTGGGCCTTGACTCCCGATGACGCCATTACAGGAATCTGGCGGTTTAATCAAAATATTCCAGACGATCCCTGAGGAAAGTTGCGGCGGGTTTGGTGAAAGAGCGACGGTCCAACACAACAAGCGCTCCAAGGAATCAGGGGATCTGGCTTGCGTAAGGGTCTCCCTATGGAGGATATGCCTCCTGATGGAAAAATCTTGCCACACGGAAGAAGCTTTAGAATTTAGCTGGACTACCGAAAGGTCATCGTCTACAGAGTTACATGATGGAAGCCAGCGCTGGTCTGCAATCACTTCCTCCTTCCGTGTGTGACAGTCCCTCAGACTGGATTGGGTGGGATTGGACTCAAAGTACAAACTCCGGGCGACGTAATAATTGTGTGCGTAGTGTGCGTGTCGGTGATTCGTTGGCAGGCTTTCTTTATCATTGCTTGTGTCTTATCCAGGTATCTTCAAGTAGACCGAACATTACGAGCCTTGACTGTTTCGTACTTGGCCAGATCTCAGCGCGCGTTCTTAGCGCGCTTAAGCGCTTTCCTCCCAGCAATCTGACCCGAAAACCCGGAAACCTTACATGTAACATTTGATCGACCTCACGACCACATGATAAGGTCGGCCGTGAGATGCACTAGAAGAGATTTTCTCAACTCCACAGTCAAAGCACAACGGAAATTGCACTTTCCATAATTGCCTCGGCGTCAGCGCTAAAGTTAGAGTACGAGTCATGACGCTTATTGTTACGCTAAGTCGCGTTACTACCTTGCAATACGCCCCTGAACGCTTTATATTTAGGCACTCCCTTTTCTCCTTTCCTCTCGCTCTTTTCTGTGGCCTTTCCTATTCATTATCATTGCTGTTGTCCTCTCTCATATCAATCACACTCGCTTTTGATCACTTTGATCCAGTCACTCGCTTCAATCCATTCAAACACGCATATTTTCTAGTCTTCGTTCTAGATTTCAACTCATCGAATCCATCACGATGCCTTCTGTCAAACTCGTCTCCCTCTCCTTGGCCTTGGCCGCCATTGCGGCCGCCCGTACCAACTTGGCCGGTTGCACTTCGTCCATCTCCGGGCCCAGCGTCATCTACTATGTCCCCGGCACCGGCGAGATCTGCGACATTCCTGACTGTGGTGGAGGGCGTGCTCCTCCAATCACCACAAACCCTGCCTGCGCCAATTATCAAGGCACAGCAACTTACTCTCCAAGTTTCCTCCCAGGCTTCACTGGTGCAGCCGCAGTCAGCCAGAAGAGCGATGGCCAAGCCCAGGCCACTAGTGCTGCCGCCGCTCCAATCACTCAGGTCCAGGCCACTAGTGCTGCCGCTGCCGCTGCTCCAGTCAGCCAGATCAGCGATGGCCAAGTCCAAGCGCCGACTAGTACTGCTGCTGCCGTCTCGCAGATCTCCGACGGTCAAGTCCAAGCTCCTAGCGCTACCTCTACACCCACCGCGACCGTCCAGGCTGTCTCTCAGATCAGCGACGGTCAGCCTCAAGCACCCACTTCAAGCGCTGCGGCGGCTCCAACAAGCACCGTTTCTGCCGTGGTATCTCAGATCACCGACGGACAAGTCCAGGCGCCAACCAGCACCGCGGCTGCTGTTAGTCAGATCACAGTCCAGGCACCGACCAGCACGGCAGCCGCTGTGAGCCAGATCGGCGACGGGCAGCCCCAGGTACCGACGACGCTCGCGAGCAGCGCCATCAGCCCGTCATCGAACTTGACTGCACCAGCCAGTGCCACAAGCAAAGCGCCTGTGGCGACCTTCACGGGTGCTGCGACTGCCTTCGGCCTCAACAAGGAGATCGCTGGATTGGCAATTGGTCTAGCTGCTGGTATCGCCATGCTCTGAACTCGACATATCTGCGTTGGAGGATCATCTGTGACGGAGAAGCGTTGTACGGAGCTGATACGGTAGGGTGTTGGAAAGAGAAGCGGCACGATCACGCCTCCTGATGATTAAGCATGGTTTCGTACGATAAGCGTTTGTACATGTGGGGGTTTAGGATAATGGAAGGATCTACTGCCTGTCATTCAAGATAGACCTAATTCACTCTACCACACACATCGCCCTATACTCTGGTGATTCCCTTCGTAATCTGCCCTAGGTTCCTTCGTTCAGATCATTGCGTCATTTAGTTTCCTATTCTCAGGCAACTCAATGCGCCATATCATTTGCTGTTACAACGCCCTCGATAACCACACGATTGGGCCCACCTTGGAGAGACCTGCTCGTGAGCATGTGTGAAGCATCCGTGCTGACACCGAGAGAAAACTGATAACGTCCGATCGACCACCCCCTCGCCTTGTTAACCCCATCGTTGTTAACGTGAACCCCCTTTCGCGGAACACCGTTCGGATTTTCCACTTCAAAGGAGACCGTATGCTTTCTCTTCCATCTTCGCTAGTCCGTCTGAAGCTGCATTCAATACAGGCAAAACCAGGGTCCGTCATTGGCTTCCGAGTTACATATTCGTCATTCCTAAAGACCCCAATGTTCAACGCCTAATAACCCTACTCGAGGCTCGCCCTCCTCTCCCAACCTAGCTCCACACTACAGACACCGCGCCCCACGCACTGACCACCCCGTTCGAAGAATGGAAACAGTTGCATCACACAAGCCGTGCTCTGCCCACCTGTGATCAGACACGCAACTTAGCCAAAAGAAACGCGCCCCCTTCAGCGACGCCAAAGCCGACTTCCGCAACACCATGGCAGACAACATTGCGCCCGTTCTGATTCGCCCCAACAAATCATACGTCTTCGTCCGTTTCTTAATCCCGCAACTCCTCACGACCGTCTTCTTAACCCGGAAAGCGCCCTTCAGAGGACTCCGACTGAGTAGAGTGTACTGGATCTTGAGAAAACAGTACCGCGGGCGCTAGATCCAAGGACTGAGTCGGTTTTAATCGTGTGGGGTTTTTTTGTTGGAAATCACAGTATATTTGGTTGATAAAGATTGAGGTTATTGATTGTTTTCGGCAATCTGTTCTCCTATTACTGATGTTATTCATTGCTGTCTTGGTTAATTGCTGAGCTCAATTATTCGGCTCTCAATACATCAGTCTGAGGCTTCAAGTACTTTGACAAGGTAGATTTGCATAAGTTTCATTCAGAGAATGACGAGCCATTTACCATTCATCATGCTGGCAGCTTGCACCGCGCAGTCTTCACAGCAGTCATCGCAGCGAAGCATCACCCGCCTCCCGAGGGCATCATGCAGCTCATCCAAATCCTTCTTATCGTTCTCGACGATACCATTGATCGTAAGCCACCGTGCCCGGGGATCACTTTTGACCAGACTTATGCAGATACGCGGATCGCCGTTAACTTCACCAGAGGCCCACGGAAACCCTTTCGCCGTCGTGACGCCCAGATCCAGTTTGACGGGCTTGTTACTGTCTTTTGGGTGGGGGCAAGCCAATGTTTTGACGACCCCCCAAAGTCCCTTGTGGAACTCGGCGTATGAAGCGTATATAGAGAACTTTGCCTCTTCACCGGCGCGCAATCGAGTTCCCGACTCGTCAATATCGTAGCGTATAGTAAGCAGAAACCCTCTACCCCTACTGCTGTAGCACTCTGTGCGTTTAACGACAGGGGAAACACACCTCGGAAGGTATGAATCCCTGTTATCTATGATCATTGGGGCCCGGATCTGTCCTTTTGGCCGAATGCGTGGTGCATCTGATATCTGATATTTTCGCTCATTGGTTCGTGTGCTTGTAGGAACACCTCTCTTGATGGATAACAACTCGCAGTTGACTTTTCCTGGGTCCTTGTCTCCAATAGTGTTGTAGAAAAGGCTCCAACCATGATGGCTAAAAAGGAAAAGCCCCTCTCCAGTCCCAACATGTATGTTCAATTCAGTCTCTCCTATCATCAGCTGAACCATTAGAACGAACCAGAATTCTGGATCGATATCTATCGGCTTTATGCCCTCCCACTTCATGACTTCGTAACACAACATCCCCGGAGGATCATATCTCAGTGGCATATCAGCACATGCTTCAAGACCAACGACTTGAGCAAATGCCAGTATCCACAAAGTCATGCGTTTCACGTCTGAGATAAAGCTTTCCTTGTTGTAGCTCCTATAACCGTTTTCGACTTTCTCAAGGTGCCTTCGCAGTGTTGGAGGAACGGCCATTTCAGTTGTCTGAACTCCCACAAGCTGTTTAACGTAGTGACCAATCTCTTTCTTGTCAAGTGTAAAGCCCGAAAATAACGACTCGCTGGAAGCCATTATTCGCCAGTACTCGGTTCTCCCATAGCACTGCTCCGGAACCTCGAATTGCTTATCCCGGCGCGGGAGGGGAACACGACGCATAAACTTCGACACCACAATTGCAAACGCTACAGTGAACTGCACAACCTCTGCGTATATTGGATCATCGTCAACAATGATTGATTCCATGTTGAAAAGCCTCCGCAAGAAAGTTGTGCCATAACCCCGTAAACGGAGTCTCTCTTCGCCTTCTATTTTTACGCTCTCATCATCGCTTGCGCCTGTCTTTAAAACCACGTCCATGTTTCCATCAAGCAGATAAATCCCTGGAGTGGAGAGATCTTTGACCTCCCATGTGTACTTATCCAATTCCCATTCGTGAGACCAGTTGATGATTACTTGTGGATTGCGCGACTTTCCAAAAGCAACGTCGCCGTCAGGACTGCCCTTGACCAAAACTGTCAGACCCAGGATGCAGTGAGCCCACACAACGATTGGAACAAGCCCCATCTGATTTTCGACCATCATGATCCTATCTTCTGGAAGACTTTGGACCAAATACAAGTAGTCCATGGCCCCAAGCAGTATATTCGGCGAAAGACGTTTTAGTGGACTGCGATGACGGCGAAACCATTGGGCAGACTTTTCGAATCTATGTTCAACGAGTGATACAAGCAGTTCCCAAGGATACTGGCTCGTCTGCGACGTGCAAGCCAGCAGAGTTGCCAAAATCCCATCATAGTGTGGATCAGGAGTAGCGCCCTGGATCCCTAGCTCATAGCGTTTGTGCATGCTATCCGCCAAGCTTGCAGCCAGAGTCGTCGAGTCATGCAGGAACCCTAAACATGAAAGCTGGATGACAGTAGACATATAATGACGATCCTTCAGGCCTCGACGTACAGTAGGGCCTGGGCCAGCATCCAAGATAATCTCACTCCCTGCATGAAGCGGAGCAAATGAAGCAATTTTGACGACATCCCGGAAATGGTTTTCTACGGAGGGAACGATTTTGCCTCGAGCAAAGATGGCTGCCAGGTCTTCTTCAACCAGAATATCAGATCCTGATCGTCTCAATTCTCGAGCAAAGCCAAGGATTGATTCAGCAGTGTAATTGACGGCTGCACGAGCAGGGAGGAGTTTCGCAAGCTCAAGAGAGACAGAGAATTGTGTTGAAAAGGGCGGCATGACGTCACTGAACTTGCGGTTCGAAAGTGAGACCTAAGGGAATTATTATGTATCAAGAACACAGAGAAGGCGTGATGCTCTGAGGACCGAATTTGGGTCAGATATGGCATAAGTTAGAAGGCAGCAGGCACGCAGCGATGCTCACTAAAGTAGGCAGCAGCATCTTGCAAACCTTCCAGCCTCGCGAACATTGCTTCACCTTTATGAATTATACAACACAACAGTAATTCTGACTCATGTGAACAAACAAATCTGTAGAGCAAAGATAGTCCTTTCAAAGGAATTAAAAACTATTAGATTTGAAGCAATATTGCAGAAGATATTACAGGTGTACTGAGCACAATGATGAACAATTCACAGAGGTCTCTCATTGCTCACTCAGTGGAAGTGTTTGAATCTGTCAACAACACAACCATCTGCGCAGTGATACATTCAGGGATTATATCAGATGAGGGATCTATGTCTAGACTACAAATCTATATACTCAGATAGTTAAGAAAAAATATGGTTGTGTCTTTGTGACACAGAAAACCAGATTTCAGGATAAAGTCAAATGAATGGAACGAAGTTTTAGAAACGACAATATTTAGACTACCCCAAGCGCTGCCAGCCCTCATCACGGCCAATAATGTGTTTAGAATCACCCAAAGTCTTTCAGAAGGCAACCACCAACTTCACTTTATGCCTGTCAGACGCCTCTCATTGATCTTCCCTCGAGAACGCGTTGCACAGCCCCTCGGGGACACCGCGATGAGGCTCTCTCACATTATGAATAAGCACTCGTGCATATCCTTCAGGCAGAAAACGCGCTTTCGCGATAAACCGCGTACAACGACGCGTCGGATCACTAAACCCTAAACCTTCCCAGCGACAGGGCCAAGAAGATCGAAATATGCCCGAGATCATCCGCATGGGTACACCGGAGTCAGGTACACCGGACTCTGGTTCCTCATCTCAAGAATGCGGTTACGGGCTTGATGACACTCCGAAAGACGATATTAACCCAGGACTTCCACGGGAAGTACGCCGATGATGCAGATCCCAGAGAGATTCTTGAAGATTCAGACGAAATAGAATGGCTTCCCTTCTTGATAGCCCATCCCAACATTGCATTTAAGTTGGACCGTGTTGTTGACTATTTCCATAACATCGATGAAGTATTTTGTGATCATGAAGGTCTTCACAAGGACTGGGTTCCATCACCCCTTGTATACTTTGAGAATTCGGAAGATCGATTCGCGGACTGGCAAGAAAGTTGCAATGTTCTGATCTCGGGCTTGGCGGGGTCGGGTAGCAGAGTCATGATCGATAACAAGATTAGGGCATTCGAAGACGAAGCTCGTGAGTTTGATGAGTCAGTGGGTCCAGAACTCGAAGATGCTATCAGGCTTCTTGATGGACCTATCAAGGATTTCGAAACCATCCTAGAGAGGATACAAGTACGAAATGACTTTCTCAATGGCTGCCTGGCCAAGATGTTCCGGCTCATGGCGTTACGAGACCAGAACGCAAGCAGTGGAGGCATGACCCCTCTAGAGCGGATGCTCTAGACGCAACACCAACTCGTTGTCAGCTTTGAGAAAATGGCGCGCCTTCGTCTCCCAAGATCCTTCGAAACCCTCCATAGGATCATTCACCCAACCCGGAACCATGACCACCAAATCGGAGAAAGAACCCCCCGAGCCCAGCGAAGACCAAGACGCCGCCGAAGGGCAGTCACCGGACTTTAGGCCCACACCACCATCGACAAGCCGAAACGCTAAAGTGAAAGCTCGTGCTTACGGTATGATAGCTTCTCTCCGTACACAGCGATATCCAAGATCTTGCTCTAAGCTGTCGCTACTAGGTGACTATCCACTATTTCAGCCCATACAAGGCTCTCCTTTCAGCCACGTTATCGCAAACCCTGGGGCGAAGAGGAAGCTCAGCCTACACTCCACGCTTGAGTTCCTGGGCCACAAGACAACGGTCATCGTCCTCCTGCTCTCCGCCTCAGTCGCCAGCGCAGTCCTAGCAGTTATAGCTGTCACCGGTCCCCAACCAACCCCTCGTACCACGTCGGTATTCGATGACAATTTCTACACCTCGCTGTCGCGAACCGTTCTTTCGTTGTCCTCGCTGTACTGTATCATCTTACCGTTTCTCCGAGGCCGCCGACTTCCCATCCGGTCATTCTGGTTTTGGGTCTGCCTAGCGCTCAGCGCTGTCACTGCCGTGGCGTCGCCGGCGGCGTATCCGACTAACTGGCAGGTGTCGGACATCCTTGCAGACATATCAGGAGTCGCCCAAGTCTTTGCTACTATGCACTTGATCGCAGGGACGGTCGCGAAGGATGGTATCGATTCTGATCGAATACTACTGTCCGCAAACGATAATGCACCAATACAATGTCTACGTTGCGAAAAGTAAGTCATCGCTTTGGTGGGATACCTTCCACATCAGCGATAGTCTGTTGAAGCTCGTTTCCAGGCCATGGCCGGCTCGACATCGTAGCTCTTTCTTCCGGTGGAAATACTTCAGATTTAAGACGACATTCTGTTTCTTGGATAGGAGCAGCTCCTCTTTACACCATTTTAGGAATCTACCGCAAATCCCCCCAAAAAACATATTCTGAGATACATATACAAACGTACGATTTAACGGCGATTCTTTTCTCTAGATTAAGTCGATAAGAATACTTTCAATAAGAAGCACACGTTGTGCTTCCAACGGTATGATTATTAGAGGCTTCCGGAGGAATTGCTGTGTCATGTTTCTCACTCAGGCAGCGAGCATGTTGGTAGACCTTGGTTATCGCCTTCAGTTTGCTGTTTGAAAGGTGGGAAATAAATCTGCACGATTTTTTGTTAGAAGTTACGCACGACAGAAGTACGTTACAGACCGAATGAGGAAGCACCGTCTCTATATCCCTTATTTTACAACGTCATTATACCAATTCCAAGCGGTGGAAGAGTCTGAAGACGCTCAAGGTATTCCCAGCACCAAACAACCAACCGCCTCAAATCTTACTCCCCCCTTCCTCCGGCACCTTAACCACAACCTTCCCCCACGTCTCCCTCCCGCCCAAACACCTCAACGCATCCGGCACACTCTCCAAGCCCACAAACTCTCGATCTGTAAAACACGTCCCCCTAAACTTCCCCCTTTCCATCAACTCAAACAGTCCAGTCCACACCTCCTCCACCGTCTCCGGCTCCATCGTCGCATACACGCCCCAGTGTAAGCCCACGATACTAATGTTCTTCAGCAGGACTCTGTTCATGGCGACTTTCTCGATTGCGCCGGCGGCGAAGCCGATGACGAGGAGTCGACCGTTCCAGGCAATGCATTTGATTGAGGGCGTGATCATGCCGACGGGGTCGTACACGATGTCCACACCTCTACCCTTTGGTGTGAGGTTCTTGACCTGTTCCGGCCATGTTGCATCATTGTAGATGATCCCATGATCGGCACCAAACGACTTCGCCACATCGAGTTTATGCTGTGTCCCGGCCGTCGCTATAACAGTCGCCCCAAACGCTTTGGCGATCTGAACAGCCGCTAGTCCCACACCGCCCGCCGCAGCATGCACGAGGACGTAGTCGCCCTTCTTGATATGCGCACGCGTGACGAGCGCGGCATAGCTCGTAGGCGCGGTAACGAACAGCCCTGCTGCGTCGAAGAAACTCCACCCCTTCGGCACGGGTCGTAGACGTTCTTCTTTCGCGGCGATTTTCGTCGCGTAGCCGCCTTGGCTTGCGCCGAAGACTTTGTCGCCGATGGAGAATTTGGGGACGCGGTTTGCGGGGAGGGAGGATGGGGTGCGGAGGACGGTGCCGGAGAACTCGGAGCCGGAGATCCAGGGGAGGGGCGGTTGGTGTTGGTATTTGCCCCGGATTTGGAGGAGGTCGAAGAAGTTGGCGGCGGTGGAGTGGATGGCGATTAGGTATTGGTCTGCGGAGGGGGTGGGGTCGGGGACGGAAGTTACGGTTAGATCTTCTGGGCCCTGGAGGTGTTGATCAGTTGATTGCGTGGGTGAAGCAGTTGGGGTGGGCAGGTACCTTCACGTACTGCTTCACCTGGATGGCACGCATTTTTGCTATCTACCGTCAATACAGGATTGCAGATACTGTAATCATGAGGGAAAGCTATGAAAAGGTCAATGGCTTAATAGAGTAGTGGTTAGTAACGTTGAAGTAGCTGTGGGAACTGCGTAGTATAAGTGGAACCTGGCAACGGTTTTGGTATCTTTGCAAGTGAGCAACGGCTCGGTGTTGCTTCCTAGTGGGGGTGGACCGAGGTAGGTTCCAACGGTTCAGTAACATGCGCTTTTGCTGCCTCCACTGTCGAGAGTTGCTGTGACTGCGAAAGCACTTGAGAGCAACGGAAGAGGTCAGAGAGACGGATTCAATGGCCTTCTCTCTTCCACAGATTGATTTTCGATGGTAGTGCCGGGTGCTTTCATTCGTTATCGATTGCACGAGTCATGTTCTGACCAGAAGCGAAGAGACCAGCGTGGAATCCGTGCCGAAGTACGCGCCTCAATAATCGATGCTTACACTCAAGCACTCTGATAGCACCACCAGCCTCCATCTTCAGCAGCCCTTGAACGTTATTCATTTCCATGTCGTCCTGACAGCACTCGAAGTTTGCGGAAAACCTCAGGCTCAGATACGTTCTACAGGGTAGCAGAGTCTGACTAGTAAACTACAGAGCTAGTGTTAAGGAGTCCTCGCGAAAACGTCATTGCCGTCCCGCCATACAAAACAAGGGTCCATCTTTATCGATCACTAATACTTCTGCGCCACAAGCACGACACCGAAGGCTTGACCTCATCCATTCCTCCCTTAACTCATCGCAATACTCTTAGCTCAGTGGCACACAACCTTTGACGAGATTGATCAGCCATGACAAGAGAAGAAAACATGACTGACGAAGCTCCAGCCGCTGACGAAACACCCATCACCTTCAACATAAAATCCTCAAGCGACGCCAAATATGTCCTTACTCTTCCTTCATCAACCACAGTACTTGAGCTGAAGACGAAGCTGTCTGGTTCAGACTATGCCGATCTACCACCAGATCGGCAGCGTCTGATCTACTCTGGACGTGTCTTGAAGGATCCCGATACGCTGGGAAGCTACAAGATCAAGGATGGACACACTGTACATCTGGTTAAAGGAGCAGCGAGCAATCAACGTCAGAATCCCGCAAGCCAAGGCTCAAGTGCTACGGCTGGGACCGGAACGAGTGCAACGCCAGCGGCAGCAGGTGTGCCAACGAACATTGCCGCCGGAACTGGCAACAATCCTCTTGCTGGCCTTACAGGTGCACGATATGCGGGATTTGCTCAGCTACCAGGCGCAGGGATGTTTGGCCCTGACGGAGGGGTATGTCGTACATATTCTCACATCTGTAAGCGGGTGGCTGACAAATCTTCTAGATGGGCCCGCCACCAGACCCTGAGCAGATGATAACAATGCTTGAAAACCCTCAATTCCAATCCACGATCAACGAAGCCCTACAGAATCCCCAGTTACTCGATATGATGATCCAGCAAAACCCTATGCTTCGCGGCATGGGTCCCGGTGTACGACAGATGATGGAGTCCCCTGAGTTTCGGCGAATGATGACAGACCCCGAAGCCATCCGATCGATGACGCAGATGCAGAGGGCGATGGGTATGGGTCCATTTGGTGGAGCTGGAGGGGCACAGGACGCATTTCCAGCACCGGGAGTCACCAATACCACCCCCGCAGAGAACAGCCAGACGCCGAACCAGACAAACACAACCGGCACACCACAACCACCTCTCAACCCCTTGGCTATGTTCGGTAACCCAGCTGCAGCAGGAGGCGCCAACCCTTTCGCTGCTCTCTTCCCCAACATCCCCACCACATCACCTCCACCCGCCGCTTCAGCCGCACAAGGAACGCCCGCTCAAACAGGCACCCCCGGCGCAACACAAGAAAGCCAGAACCCACCAAACCCCCTCGCAGGCCTCTTCAACCCAGCCATGATGGCGCAGTTAAACCAAGCCGCCGGAACCGCAAACCCCAACGCCAACCCACAACAACAGCAAAACCCCTTCGCCAACCTCGCCAACAACCCCGTCCTTCAGAACCCGCAACTCATGCAACAAATGCTCCAAGCCATGGGCGGCGCTGGTGGCGCAGGCGGAGGCACAGGTGCCGAACCCTTCAATCCTTTCACGGCCATGTTCGGACCAGGTGGTATGGGCGGCATGGGAGGCCAAGGACAAGCACAACAGCAGCCGTCGGATACGCGACCGCCGGAAGAGAGGTACGAGGAGCAATTGAGGCAGTTGAATGAGATGGGGTTTCATGAGTTTGAGCGGAATGTCGAGGCGTTGAGGAGGACGGGGGGGAGTGTGCAGTTTGCTGTCGAGTATCTTCTGAACCATTGAGTTGGGAGGGATGGAATGAAGGGAGGGGAGCTCAGAGGGTGTAGCTTTCTAGTTTTTAGTTTTACTATTGGCTGTCAATTTGCCGGCTTGTGACTGGATCTCCTATTCTGCGGTTCGTCGAGAACAGGTGTATGCTCATGCAGCACTCCACAGTAACTGCGCTGCGACGATCCAAATGCTGTACTACCTTCCCTTCATAGATGATGTGAGATTCGTCATAAATACTTACAGCCGTAAAAACCTAACCCAACCCAAAACGCTAGATGCAAAAACCCCACGCCAAAATCTAGAAGGAGAGCCCTAAAAATGCTCTTTCCAAAACCGAAACCTCACATCCGCCACCGTCGCCACCTTACACGCCTTCTGGATATCCCTAGCCGCCACATTCGGCCCGCAGAAATAAACCCCCACATCCGTCCTCAACGTGCCCTCCAGGCCGCCAATATACGTCTGATCGAGAATGCCATCGCGCATGCCCGTAAACAACCTTCTAAAATCCGGCCGGCCGAAATTCGTGCGGGATTTCAGTTCGGTGAGAGGATCGTGGGCGGAACCGACGGTGTTGAGGACGATGTTGGTGGTGGTGTCGATGTCGAGGCGTTGCGTGAGATACGTGTGGATGCGGAGGAATTCGATGCCGGTAGAGCCGGGGGCGGAAGCGGCGGCGGTGGATTGGGCTTCGAGGGAGGAGAGGAGGGTCTGGAACCATTCGAAAGAGGAGGTATCTTTGCAGACCCAGATGAACTCGACTCTGCGCAGACGACGGGGTGGGTTCGGTCCGCTGCGGAGGTGCCAGATGTTTTTGAGGATCGAGGCCCAGGGGGTGACGCCGATGCCGGTGCCGATGAGGACGGCGATTTCGTTGTCGAAGACGTCTTCGGCGGGGGCGCCGTAGGGCCCGTCGATGCGGAGTTTGGGCATTGTTTGGCCATTTTGGAGCGCGATTTCGTACATGCCCATCGGGTCGAGGCCTTCGTATTCTTTGGATTGGAAGGAACCGGCGCCGAGGGCGTCACCGACGTCACGGGTGAAGTCGCCGACTTGGCGGACGTGGACGGAGACGTAGGGGTCGAAGGGGCAGGAGGTGATGGTGAAGGGGTGCCATTGGTTGTAAGAGACAGCGGGAACGTTGATGAAGAGCCATTGGCCTGCTTTATAGCGCATGGACGGTTTGCGGAATTGGATCTCCATCGCGTCTATATGTTGTGTTAGTGAATGTATAGAGTCAGAGTGGATTTGAGTAGAAGTACCGTAAGGATGCCGGATGACCTTTACAATCTCCGTTTCCCGTCTGCTCCGGACTTCTCGATATATTCGCTCGCAGAGATAAAACCCTCCGCCCCATAGCTCCCATCGCCAGCTCTGATACCCTATGCAGTGTTCCCAGAATTTGTCGCCAGCAAATGGCGAATATCTTTGCGGTGTATCACGCACGAAACAACCAGTTGCGTGGGTGTATAGAGCGAGCAGAAAAGGAACGAAGAGATGATGGGTGTACCAAAAAGTCTCATAAGATTGCTGGCGCATCCTAGCATGGGAGGTTGTGTACATTAACAGCATGCACAACAGCATGACATGTCCTGTAATGCCGCCAACTTGGTTGTAGTGAATTTCTACCGCTGCTTCTGGCCGAATTTGAGATCTCTCGACGTTGAAGAAGCTTGATGACATAGTCAGTCATATGTCATAGACTCGACAAGGTGCCACAACTTACTTGACATAGTGCGCTGATACATGAACACAGGTCCAGAACAGCATCGAATACGCAACTTGTCGATGAAACCATTGTGCCTCGTCCAATGGCAGAAACCTGACCTTCGGCCTTATCCACCGAAGGAGGTTCCTGCACATAGGCAAAAGGATGATAGAGCCGTCCACCGATAATGCTAGCCCTGCTCCTCGTGATATCCATACCGAGAACGTGAGTGTGTTAAGACCCGCTAATCGTTGATCATGTGCTTGCTTGATCCTAACGTGCTTGTTAGCCATGCGGAAGCCTAAGATTATAGAATCCGGGTTTGCTCACCATCCCAATACAAACATGCCAATATGAAGTCCGTAAAATAAGAAATTAAAGAGTAGCTTGGGAGCCCTCAACTCCCTGCGCCAAAACGATCGCCTTTCCATGCCTAAGAATGTATGTGCCGTTATTTGATGTATATACGTCGACCGACGACCGCGCACTGTAGCTAAAGCGTGAGTGCAGGTTTCGTAGCGGTGAATTGGTGGAGAGATGGAGAGACCAGATGGTACACGATATCCTTGGTGTGCCGAGTGTTACAAGAGATCCTAACGAGCTCCTGAAGGGAGACAGTCGGTATTGAAAGACCAGCTCTAACACGGGAGGCAGCAGGTGTCGACACGCAGGAGTGTTGCGGTAAATGTTATTGGAAGACGGTCTGTAGGAAATTATGATAATGTAGTATGCTGATGTCTAACTCCATGAGACCCTGCTTCCGTGCTTCTGACACCTGCCAGCGTTATCGCTAATGCCTCTCGTGTTGGAATATCTACAACGTGCGCTTCCTCCACCTCTTTACAAGTATACAAGCCCCCTGGGTCTATGTCGTCGAGTATTTTTGGGGTCCAGGTACGACGATGAAGCAATTCAAGCTTGTGCGATATTGAGGAGAATGGACCAGATCTGCTGCAACGACTAGGATATGATGCCGTGTCCCAAAGCAACCAAGGTATGCCAGAGATCAGATTATCAGATTATAGACGTCGCCCGTGCGGTTTGTGTATTACTTCCTCGCCTTGCATCACCTCTGATACACCAAGGCTCTGATGTTCATGCGAAGTTAGGCGGTCGAGGCTGTAAATAGTTTCTATTGCCGAGTTTACCGTGACTGTTGCTTGAGCCGAATCGAGGCAGTGTGTTGGAGTTCTGATTTGCCACGAATAGTGATGTTATTCTGGAAGTTCGTTTAAGACTGGTACATGAGGTGAAGATGCTTCCATCAAATGTGCCACGGAGATACTCTTGCGAGGAGGGACACTTGAACGTAGTATGCAAGGGGACCCGAACAGGTGGGTCTGGGGGCTGGCGCAGCTGTTGCAGTAATGTGCCGACTGCTAACCCCACCGCAACAGAGTCTAAGAATGACTTCTTCTCCTTCGAAACGTACCGGCAGCCCTGCTCGATGGTAATGCTGAGGCTTGCACAAAACGTAAGGAAGATTGACGACGCGTGTTTTAGAAGAATGGCTTTTGAGTCCCGGTTGCCGTCACACAGAGCCGTCCCGGTTGGACCTTTCTCTGATCAATAATAGCTTGGGCAAGTCTTGGTAGGAACAGTCGACAAGAAGAGCGATCTTGACTGGCAGTATGGCAGATCCTCTCGGCTTGCCCTCGATTCGAACCCTTTACTTGCACGGATGGAGAAGCCATAACCACGCGAGAGTCTTCCAGGGTGCCTTGCTTCGGGCGCTAATAGCAACAATTGGGTTCTGCAGTATGGGACGGGAAGTAAAGTAGAGTCACGCACCTCTGTTGTGCGCTGAAGAATGCCGGTGGTTGGATCGTCCTTGGAGCCCGCTGCTGCGGGAGATTCGCGTACGAGAGAGGGGAACCAATGACTTCACTCATCGAAGCGCTGCAGAAAACGGCCTTCGTACTACTACTAGCACGACAACTACGTGTACAGTAAATACCGCTCTCACTGCTACTTTTGCAAAGTATACTTGTAGACACAGTCTTAATCGTCAGTCTACATTCTTCATCAGTCTCTAGGTATATCTTCATCTTCATGACCGCACCTGGGTATAGATATCATTATTGTTGGATCTGGCTTGGCCACGACACTGCTGTGATGTGATAACTGTGCCGGAAGCTACTTGTATCGTGCGGGGCCATGTGTTCTCACACCAGCTCTCCCCATCATTATCCTTGGGATAGATCATGCCACATCCAGTGTAACTGTGTCAGAGTTGTCAAAGACATGAAGCATGCTGGGTATCATTGGAATAATAATGTTAAGCGGGTACCCAGGTTCAAGTCAATGCACGGCCCGTCACAATCTCGACCCGTCCTCCAATCGCTCTCTTCCCTCCCGCCCTTCTTCAGACAAATCCTGCACGAGATGTGTGCCATAACCCTGTCTCTCTTCCCCATTTGATGCGGACGATTACCTTCTACCCCTCCACACGGCGCGTAAGAATAGAAAATGGGATGGGCTTGATGCACAATGCATGGTTACTGGTTCGTGCACCGTCCCGCTAAACGCGATGAAGCCTGGTTGCGCCGAAACGGTATCAACCTCGAAAAAGATGGACCAAGGGTCTGGGCCAGGGGATCGTACGCTTGTGCTACCTGCCGAGGAGGGTGTATCGTCAGGTCACCGCCGTCCTGAAGATACGACTACATTTGCCGATTCTGTCTTTCCAATCTCTGCTCCGCGCGGTGAAGGCTACCCTTGGATTTCTCCTCTTGCTGTGCGAGAGCTTGCCCCATGAGGTCAACGTCAATACGTCTCCATAAAAGTCCGCCGGTTCGGTCGTCGGTGCTTTCACCACCTTATCATCCATCCTCCCGGTCCTGAATAATAATCTCCACACCAGCGCGACGTTATGGGAAAGCTTATCAAGAACCACTGGGCACGCCTGATAATCCTGACGGCAGCGGCCTGTAAGCAACCACCCTCATACCATCACGGCGTCCTCCATCACTCGATGACAATCTCAATAGCGCCGGTAGAAATGCTAATATACTTCGTTAGACCAAATAGCTGCCTCCCTCGAAGGCTTCTTCTGGCCCAAGCTCCTCTGGGACTTCCTCACCAAGAATCTCGACGGTGCCGTCAAACCTTTCCCCATACTCCAAACCATAAACCTCTTCCTCGGCTTGCTGGGTCTCGCTTGGGAATGGCCCCTCAAATACTTAGGAGGTACAATGTTCCACAGATCGATAGAGGCGAGACTGGTGGTGTATCCGCTGAGTAGCCTGGCTGCGATGTTGCTGTATCAAGGGACGAATCCGGGCTTGTACTATCTGATTGGCATGGGAGTGTACTTTTGGGCTTTTAGTGAAGGAGAGGTGAGTCTACACTATACTCAGAGGATTGTTGGACATTCAGAAACTGACTTTGGTTCTAGATTGTCTGTCCGAAACCGTGGCACTTGCCAAGGAGGAGGAGTAGAAGACCGAGATTGATCGTATAGAATTGTATATATGGAATATAATTGACATCTTAACGATTCTGTCGCGACGTAGAGACACCTGCATAGGCGTTTCATTCAGCTCGGCCTATCGTGATAAGAACGTCCGGTGCGAAGTGTCGAGGACCTTCAAATGTGTAGTGCCCTCTCTTCCCCCAATAACAACGTAGAACCGCCGCCATAACCACATCTGCCGTGCTTTGAGACCCCAGAGAAATCATTCACCCCGATGGTTACCTCTATTGCACATGCCTTTGAGCGCCACGATTTAGCCCTAGTTCTGCAAGCTTGTCCTCAGTCCCTAAGACCTCCGAGTAGCGGTAAAGGTCTCGAAGTATGTTGAAATCGACACCCACATATGCCCTTGATACTGGTCACATGACAGCACTAGCGTATAGTCTAAATTATCAGGTAGAATACTCAACTCCATAGCCATCAGATTAACAACTATTCAACACACATTTAACAATTCACACCTCTACCTTTTGACAGTAAACTGAGGTGAACCTTTTCTTGCTTAAATTCTACACACAACACAAATTCTATGCATGAATTCTCACAACTGAGTAACAGTATTGTCAAAACTGAGTAACTGTATCTTCAGAGTCAGGTAACAGGTATTTGACATTATCAGATGTCACAAATAGTGTTAACAATAGGGTCTTAAGAACAGACAATAATGAGTGCAGTACCTATATGCAGAGTCACTAAAAGGCATCTCATAGTTCAACACCATGTTAGCAGCAGATATTTGTCATTACTATGCGACATTGAACCTCCGCAATTCGTATAGTTTGATTGGTCAATCGACCCTGGCTGGTATGGTACCCGCCGCTAAAATGGACGTAGCGTCCGACAGGCAAAGAGATGATCGTGAATACCTTAGTTCAACATAATGTAACAGTTGTTTGGTTTCTGACATCCGGGCCTTCCGGCCTTCCGCAAGCTCCGTTGGATGCTCTCGGATATCTTCATGGACAAACGGTTTCCCATACGAAAAGTGACCAGGGTGGCGGAGTAAATAACAGCATGAGATTTTCTGACCTCGGCTCTCACGGCATTCCGTTGCAGCAGTCCATAAGATTAGCCATTGGAGAAATTATAGTAATGCCGAAGACAGCCAACGCCTGTATCCCTTATCGTTCGGAGATGTGAGAAAGAGAAAGAAAAAGCCGCTGGAGTTGCCTCCAATGATTTCATGATAGCTCAATTTCATCAATTTCGGAGAGACAAAGAACGAAGCCAGGTCCATAGAAAGTACGAGTGTCCGGAGATCTTCGCATTGGTAACTTTGACTAATTCAGCGACTAAGAAATGGTAATATTCAGACGGTTACTTGGGGGGCATTTTGTGATGCCTCATATGCCAAGGAAACGATGCCCTTACATTGTTGACAGCTTTCTTGCTCCGGTATGATGTCGACAAGCGTTCCTACTCGACTGGCAAACGTGTTCTCCTCGAGATCAAATTCGTACACCTACTTCCTCCTGCCTTATTTTTCCACAAAGCCATATCGTGGAAGAAGCGGCCCAACAAAACTTTTGCCATTGCGGCAACTGGGTCTGTACCCTTTTAAAGCTGTTCGATTTGCAATCTGCTTTATTATTATTTTGCTCCTGTTGGCCGCTGGCGTCCTTTTGTCGGATAGGAAAATACCAGAAATACTCCCAGAATTTCTATGGAGCAACTACGAACGGTAAATTTAATAACCCGACCAGCCTCCCGAGCATCATGATGTTGATAAATGCACTTGCAATGGCAGGTTCAATGGCTACTATCAAGGCATCAGAACGTTGGTGCCGCTTTCACAATATATACCTGAATACTCCCAGCTTGACAGTTCAGACGCCCCGTCTACGAGCCGTATCCCGAAGCTTCTACCGTGGTTCTCATCGAAGACATCTCACGACACCTTCAACGAAACATTGTCACCAGGGCCGATAGTGTTCGATCCATATCCCAACTATGCTTCGGCGGACTATCTTTTGACCTTTCCACCTGTGAAGGAATGTTACCTTGACGCTGCTAATGTGACGCGCTTGCCGGATATCTTTATTTATCCTGGATTACCGCAACATCAGACAGCTGCGCCTTTAGGCTCTTACCAAGAGTTGGGTTTAAGAGATGATATTTGTTTTGAACGTTTTGGCAGGCTTGGTCCGTACGGCTATGGTTATGAGAAGGATAAGGGTGGATCCGGAGCTGGCCTTAAGGTTGAAAGCAAGGGCAGCGAGCTTATCTGGCAACAAATGAATGGCCAGATAGATTGGCTGCTGGTGGACTGGAACGACGCGCAAAATCGATGTTATGCTCGCAATAAAGCTCGGTTTGAGGTAGAGCAACCATCGACAGAAAGCAGTGGAAGACGTCTGATTTCCCGAACAGCCATTGTACTACGGACGTGGGGGGACTTCTACTATGATCCTCACATACTCTCGACCATTCGTGCCATAATAACCGAGCTCGCTCTCAAATCGGGCGGAGAGTACACTGTGCACTTTCTTGTGGATATCAAAGAGATTACTGCTCCTATATGGGCGTCTGAGGAGGTTTATCAGGAGACCCTACGTCGCCTTGTTCCCGAAGAATTCCGTGGTATGGCAACACTTTGGTCTGAGAAGCAGATGGAAATGATTTACCCTGGACCTTTTGAAGACAATCTCGAGAACATGAGCGGCAGTGGCATTTACGGGGTTTACCGCAGTGGTCACATGGCGCTGCAGTATTTCGCCTCGCAGCACCCTGAGTATGACTTTTTTTGGAACTGGGAGATGGATATCCGCTACACAGGGCATTACTACGAGTTGTTTGAGAGGCTCAAAGAATGGGCAAAGCGACAACCGCGAAAAGCTTTATGGGAACGAAGCGCAAGATTTTACATTCCGGCTTTCCATGGCCCCTGGGATGAGTTTTCGCAGAGAGTGGAACGTGAAGTCGAGGGAGACAACGAGGAACCGATTTGGGGCCCGGTACGATTTCCCGAACTTGCAAGTCTCGGGCCAGAAGAGGATACAAGACCACCTTTCAGCTCTGCCGAAGACCAAGACAGCGCCAGCGCAACCTGGGGCGTTGGCGAAGAAGCCGACCTGATCACATTAAACCCGCTTTTCGACCCCAACAATACGCACTGGATCTTCAGAAACGATGTGACTGGCTACAACCGATCATATCCTGTACCGCCTCGTCGTGCTGCTATCATTACAGCTGCTCGCCTCTCTCGGCGCCTGCTCATGCTCATGCATGAAGAAACCTTCCGCCTACGCCACACTATGTTCCCCGAGATGTGGTCCCCAACTGTAGCGCTCCATCACGGCCTCAAAGCTGTCTTCGCTCCCCATCCTGTTTACATGGATCGGAAATGGCCGTTAGACGTGCTCGCGGCGACGTTCAATGGCGGAAAGAGTGGTTCGTCAGGGGGCAAAGGTAGCTCATTGTTTGGACCCGCTGAGCATAACTTCGGAGGTACTACTTGGTATTCTAATGCTGGCTTCTCAGGCGCGCTGTGGAGGCGATGGCTAGGCATGAGCGAAAATGGAGAAGGAGGAGTGCAGGCGGAGAGTAAAGGGACGGGGAGGATGTGTCTTAGGAGTGTGTTAGTACATCCGGTCAAGCACGAGCAGGGGCCGCTTGACCCGCCATAGATAAGAAATATCAGTTTTACTTGACTGTAAATTGGCTACTGAGCTTTAGCAACGTCAAGCCGTGACGTAGAGTGTGATACGCTGCTTACAAAAATGTAACACAGCCGTGGGGTAGTAGTAAACCTTGGTGCCATTTCAACGCAACATTATTTTAAACGTAGCCTATCTAGTAGTTCAATAGCGGAAGACTTTGCGAGTGTATCTTAATTGTCAATATCCCGCGATGAGCAGCTAGGTCCCGACCCTTTGGCGTTCTTCACAACAGAAAGGCTATGTATGTGAGCTAGTCCTCTCGCGAACCCCGTTCTCGGCTAGCCCCAGTTGACGCGCTCCATCTCGTCACGGTCACCCCGAAACCACGACGTTTTGTGGAGAGCATCGACGACAATCCGTGCAGGGTACAAAGGGTTCGTGCAACCATCCCCAATTGTGCTGCCTAGTATAAGACAGAGCTACCTCGAGGATGCGTCTTCTTTGAGGGAGAAGTGAAAACCGACTGACTCCGAACTCAACCTGCAACAATTCCAAACCTGGAACCCAATTTGTCTCTGAGTCAAGACCTGGCAGCCACAAACCCGCACATCATGGCGCACATCGAGAAACGGTCAGCTGTGGAAAGGGAAGAAGATCCGCCGGAAGATATCATACGAACGAGCTTCTCTGGCAAACTCGAGCAATACACCTACACCACCTCAACCACCATCATCTCCCCCACAAAACGAACCACCCGAAGCGCCACCCTCCTCCTACAATCCACCCCACCCGTACCCTCCCCCTCCCCCAAGCGCAAACTCCCCGACCTCCCCACCCCGTCCCCCTCCCCCCACAACAACGCCACCACCAGCAA
>JAABUP010002759.1_pt1 | contig 32960 bp, 30 predicted proteins | sample 5559201 | NCBI WGS metagenome assembly JAABUP01 (sample SAMN10711887, study PRJNA513373) | rock metagenome | isolation source: Antarctica rocks | place: Antarctica
GGCTCGTGATTGCACCAAGCCTGCATGAAGCTCAAAAGCCTCGTAGGTCTGCACCTCTGCCGGCCAGATGTGTGTCGCTTGCTGCATGATTGGTGACACCTCGCGCTCAAACACTGTTCTTGTGCTGTCGCCAGCAATCTCAATTACTGTGCCTGCACATGGTGCACACTCAGATTTGTGCCTGCCCGCACAGATCAGGCACCAGAAGTGCACTTGCACATAGCACAATCCCAGGCAGATAAGCTCATGCAATGTCTGGTGTGAGTATGGCACCCTGTTTGATAGAGCCTCATTGTGCAAACAGAGCTACATGCTTGTGAGGGCAATTGCTTTCTGTGATGCAAGGTCTTGTTTGACAAAGGTATAACAAGAAGGCACAAGCTGCTGGCATGAGGACATGGGCGTGACAGGGAGACACACCTTGCAGCTCTGACAGTTGCCCTTTTGACCAGCACAGAACACAGTCATGCTCCTGTGGGAGGGTCTGAAGGAAAGCACTGAATTTTGATTTTGACCCCTGCGCTGCAAACAAGACTATTTTTTTGACATGCTGTGACTTCAGCAGTGCTGACACTAGTAGTCTTACTTTACCTGTCCCATTTCATACAGCAACAGTAGCACAGTTGCAAGGAAAGGGCTGATGCTGGGGTGCTTTTCCTTTAGATGTTTGACTGCAGCACTATACCCTGCCTGCAGTCATGACATTTGCATTGCGTCTTGGCAACCCATGAGTTGCGGGACCCAGCAGAAGTGATTGTTTGCTGACCTGAGAAAGGCTGTATTCTTGCTGCGTTGGCATATGCAAGCAGCAAGACATCGGAATCAACATGAGCTGCTGTCCTTCCTCGATGTCCTCCTCAGCAACGACGCCTCTGTCTCCATTGTCATCAACTTCGATGAATGGCTTCAACTTGGGATTGAGATAGCCGCCTTGACCGCCTAGCCAACTTGCGAAGCCGGACATTCTCAGTAACAATCTTCACGATGACACGACTACCAGGCGTGGTCGATGGACTCAAGCCGGTGGCAGTACACCGCCACTTGAGAGAAGTCACCAGTGACACGCTGCTGTGCGGGCAATGCCGTGTGCGCGTAAAGCCGAGGCCCTGGCCGCACAAAGTCGACATATGCAATGCATTGTGCCAGCGTGCGAAGCTTTACTAGCAACAATCTTGGCAGCGCTCAAGCATGTATTGCACGCTCGATCGAGTGGCCCTTCTTTGGTCTCGACACCAAATGACTGCATCATAGACTATATCACAGGCTGTATCATAGCATGAATGTATCGCGGCTGCCTGGAAGTCTGAGGTGTGAAGCAATCCAGACCTGAATCTTCTGTGATCAAAGACCTGCTACACAGATATCGCACGCTCTAATGATGGCAGCAAGTCAGACAGATCTTGTAGGCACTGTTTGGCGAGACGACATGTGGCTTTCCAACTACCCATTGAATTACCACACAGCAATCGACTACTTTGCATGCTCGCCGTTCTGGGACCCAAAATGCAATAACGTCAGGGCGCGTTTGGAGCCACGGGCTTTAACGTAACAGCTCTTGTATGGTGCATCGCATCTTTGTTCGAACGCAACGTTTTGAGACTTGCTCTGTGCACAAGCAGGGATCTGCATGGCATAGAATACACTCTTGACTCTTGCCAGGAGCCGCACCTCTTTGTGATCTGCAAGCAGGAGAGGCAATCAGCTGATGCTGCTGTGCCAGTAATGTTTTACTACATACTGGATGGCAGCGTGTACCAAACACCAACCATCCATGGAGTCCTGTCAGCACGACTGGTACGGGCTTGTCCTGACTGTAGAGCACTTGTCAAGTTCTGTTGCAGCTGTGATACCAAAGTGCAAGTGCCTAGTCAACAAGCTGTCTTTCAAGCGTTTGACTCTAGTTTACTTTGCTTTGTTTTGCCATGCAATTTTGGCACATTGCAGCCTGGAAGGCACAGCTCCTGCCTGTACATCACATCTGGCTTTGGCAAAGGTTCTCCTGACTGATTGCTTGCATTTGCAGAGCCGGTGCATGTACAGTGTCCAAAGTGCTTTCTTGAGGCTGCAAAAGGATCTTGACCCGCTAATGAAAACTGTGCCTGCCCCAAGCAAACTTTTGAGCTTGCCTTCTCTCCCAACACAGCATAGCAAGCTCCAAATGCGCAGAGTACCAAGCAATGAGGACATGCACAGCACAAACAGAATCATATCACATGTGCTGAGAAAGGTATGGCAAGCTTCACCAGAGACTCTGGTCTTGACTGCAATGTGCAAGCTCTGCCAGCAACTGTGCAAAAGGGGATGAGCATTCTGAAGGACAGTTGCATAAGTCACAAGTACCACATATGGATTGAAGCATGTTGTGCCTGAATGCAGAATGCATTGGCAGCCCATGGGCAGCAGCAGCAGCAGTCTAGTATGCTGTCATCAGAGCCCTCAGAGTTCCACCTACCACAAGTACGGGCAAACACACCAGCTGCAAGCGGGGCACCTCAGAGGTGATGGTCACTTTCAGAGCCAGATCTGCCAGCGTTTTCTGTACGGGCAATTGCATATGAGGTACACATCAGTGCTTTTGCACATTGGATGATTACCTTGTGGTTTTCTTTCAAAAAAGCAGAATAATAGCCTGATGTCATGCAGGGCCTGCAGCATTTGTGTGGTGCCTCTGGGCTTGACAACCAAGGACCAACGACCCCTGCTCACACACGATCCCTCGCGATCGCACTTCAGAGTTTATTTAAAATCGAGGACCAAACAGAAGTTTACGCATATCATGGTAGCAGTCTGCACAACCATTGTATTCGCTGGCTATATAGCTATATCGCTGCATATATGCAAGAGCTTGCCGTGTAAATGGAGTATCTGACAAGATACCATGAGCCCAAGTCAGGGGATTGTCTTGCACAACAAGCAACAGCAAATTGAAGCACTACTGTTCAAGAAGTCCTGAGTGTCATCACGGGGCATGCCGAATCTTTCTTGTGGCTTTTCTGCTGAGGCTGCATATACCCACTAGATGATTGTAATGGTGTTTGCACTGGCCCTTTGGAAAAGTTTTCTTGTATTAGAGCAAAGCTAGGCAGAACATATGTTGTCAATGCGTTGTTACATCACTGAACTGTGCAGCAGAGTCTGCACACCTGCCACCAGAAGTTAGCTGATTCAGCTACACGCATTGCAGGCGGTTAGCCCATATATGGCGGCAAACACACATCTCACCAGCCAACACCGACAATCCAGTGCATAGGGTGCTACACTTCTGCGACGCCAACAATACAGGAAGCTCCTGCGATTTCTGCTGTTGAACTGTACCACAGCAGCAGGATCCAGCACCATGGTTGCAACAGTTACTCGTGCATTGTTTTGCGAGGGGACAGCTCGTCATACTCATGATGTTTCAGGGACACGCATGCTGACTTTGGAATCGTTTGTTTGCATGCTCTGAAATGCACCCCCCGTTGGACTCTGGCATATCAACATCCACTTCAGAATCCTACAAAGCACGGCAAGGCAGCTGCGGAGCGACTGAATTTACTTTCCCAGCCTGGTCAGCAGCATTTGCACCAATTTTAGCGAATCGCTGTGCTCACTTCCGACGATTCTATTCTGCTTTCGTTTCAAATTTGCCTCACAAACTTTTTGTTACATCCCCGCGCAATGCTGTGATGCACCATCGCCGATGCTGAGCAATTATGCACGTCGGGCATGTGTCTCGTCACACGTAGCGCGTCTCGAAGTTTGATTGGATTTCATGCCGAGATCACGCCGAATCAGATTGCGCTTCAATTCACGTCGTCTGCAAGCAGCCAAGCACTCCATACGCTTCCGTACTGTAAATTTTGAAACCTAAAAACGTGTTGTCAGCTCAGTATGCCCTTTGGACGGCAACATGCGAAAGAGAAAGACAAGACCATGTCTGGGTACGACTGAGCTTCCTTGATGGGCTATAATGAGTGCACCTGCCTGATTACGGCACAACATTTATACAGCAAAGTACAGACTTGATACCTTCCAAGCCTTCACTTGCTTTTCGCTGTTGAAGTTTGCCTTATGCAGGGGGGTGAATGACATTGGCACAGGACTGCAGGCAGTTGCAGCAGCCATCACAGACCCAGACACCATTTCTGCATTTCAATCCGAGCATCGTGATGATGAGATGTCCCATAGGACATTCTACGGTGGCATGCATGAGCTGGCAGGCGGGGTGGATCATGCAGCCAATGGCATTCAGGGCCTCAGTCAGGTCCTTGCAATTCATGAGACCCTGTCTTTCAGCGCTGCATTGTCAGCCTGACTACACACCTTGCTGACATTCATTGCGCCCTGCCTGCAGTCTGTGCACCATGTGGCAGAGTCTTTTGCATCTATAGCCCATACAATTGATCAGCTAGCCAAGAGTGTGGTGAGCCTGCAAGGAGCCATCCAGGTACAATTGCATGCTGCATGCTGAACTGTGTACTGTTTGTCTGCCTATATACCATCAATGCTTATCCACACATCACAGGTCTTGCCTGCCTGTGCAGTCCACGTGAGCAAATGTGCATCTTTTTGCTGCAAAGGCTAACAAAGCATGCCCTGTCTGGCAGCATTATCTTGTGTTTCGTGCTGCTGATTTGCAAGCGTTGTTCCATCTGGTAGTCTGGCGTGTTTTACACTTACTAATCATCTGTTCTGCCACTGTAGCCGCTGAGCAGAAGCATCAACCATGTTGCAGCAGGAGCAACAGCTGTGGGTTTGACCTTTCTGTATGGGGCTAGTGGACCTGCAGCACTGATGTTGGGAATTACACTTTTGCTTGGACTTTTGTGCCTGTTTCATTTCCTTCTTGAGCCCTCTTCCAATGCCGTTTTCAAGGAGTATTGCAGATCTAAGTTGGCAAAAAACAAATGATTTCATGCTACTCAATGACTGTGGATTTCTACTGACCGTCAGACGACATATTTGTGGCTGCTTCAGAATCTGTCATCCAGTTGCTTGAATTGCTACCATGTGACCTGAGAAGCAGTTCAATCAACTTGAATGGCAAGCAGGATGACATCTGAACAGACTTGTATTTAATATTGTTTTGCCCATGACTTCCAATTTCTCACATACATTATGTGCAGAGTCCTTTGACTCTGAAATGCCACCATGTTCATCTAGGTTTGCACTGATTTATCAATGGTCGACCTTAATCATGCCACAGGGCGGACTATATATTAATAAACAGTAGAGCTGTGGTCGGACCGTTAGTCTAGCTCAGTGTATGCACAGATAAATGCTGCAGTAAATCACACTACACCTAAGAGTGTGGACACGCAGCCAGCTTGGTCACTTTTCGCGACTTTATAATTGTAAGCTTCAACATAGTGATATTGCCAACAAAACTCAGGCCTGGGCACTGGTCACAAAACATTTCATTTTGTGTAGAGTCACTGCATTCAATTGAGTTGCAAAATTTAAATCAGTCACAATGTAGGTATTGCAGTACAATAGTGCAAGCCAGGGTGGTGCAACACATATGTAATGCAACTCATCAAGACTGGCCCTAGCGCAATTGTCACAGTACCACTTCAGTCAATTTGACATGACAAGTTATGTAGGACATCAATGTCAGCACTGCAGTGAGTGTGTTGATAATTGCGCAAATGACATTGGATGCTCGTGTGATGGAGCTACTAGATACAGTTCCGGGATACTGCTACACATATCGCACAAGCTGAACAGCGTATCTCTCTTTCTTTGTGAGCTCAACAGCCTTGACCTCACACCGTCCCTTGCCTGCACAGGAGATGATGTCCCCTGCCTTCACCACACTGCTTGCCTTTGACTCTTTCCAGTTCACCCTGCAGGTGCTTCAGTCACCTCACAATACATAGATTTCATGATTGGTCTGGAGTAACAGTAAATTGTAGGAGTGATAGGTAAAGATAATGCATATCATGCTCAGCAGCTGCAACACATGCCTTTTTTGGCACAGTTTGCCAAAGAATAACCATCAACAATAGGCTCTGAGAGTGTCCGTTTGCTAGCGAGCCATTTTGCTTGCCATTGCTTGTTTTGAGCAAGGTTGCTGGGAGTGGTGCTCATGACTCGACATGCGGACTTCAGAAGCGTAGACCACCTAGTAATGGATAGAGTACATGACAGAAACATCATGACTGAGTATGACTTATGTATTACCTGATATCGCCAGCCTTAACCATGTCAACGATCTTGCTTCTGCTGGTTCGGAATCCAGCGCTGGCAATGGCATCAAGTCTCAGAGAAGCTTCCACAGACTTCATTTCCTGGACCTTCACCTCTCTCACTGCTAGCTCGCTGAGTTCAATCTGGCAGGTGCTCACTGGCACTGAACGCACCTGTGCAGCAATCCTTGATGATCAGACTTAGTCAAACTAGTCCACTGCTGTCAGTGTCTGTTCGTTCTGTCAAATCCTGCACACCACCAGCAGTTTGCCATACAATGATTGGATGCAAAGGCAGTTGAGCATGGTCTTTAGGGCAAATGATTGTCGATGGCACCATTTGCTTGCGGAGGGTGTTATACAGCATCACAATTTAAATCACTGCTGCATTGGGATGTGCATACACGTTACACTGCGCTTCAGTGCAACAGCTATCTATGTTGTGAACTGTCATATGTGAGTGAGGACTGATGCTGTCTGCCTGTCACAGCAATGCGATGTTGTCTGCCTGTCATAGCAATGCGTATCTACACCAATACACTACTGATACGGCTGGACTTGCAGGCTGCTCATGTTGACCAGAAGGCCTGCTGCCTCAATACTCACTGACGTGAGGCTCATCTCCAAATGTGACACTAGCTCAGGGACGACTAGGATGTGAGCACCTTGCTCGCCCTGCACCAGGATGTCGCCCACTTTGCTGCGCTCAATGCCAGTCCCCAGGCATGCTCCTAGGAAATCACGATGGGTTGCTGAGTCAAAGATGAAGTTGCCCTTCACCAAAAGTACACTCACTCCGGCTGTCTGCACTGCACTGAACCAGCTACTGCAGCAAACTATCTGAGTTGCAATCATACAGCATGCATCACGCCTGCCATCAAGTTACAGATGGCCAGAGATTAAACTTTGGACTACTAAATAGTACATGGGAGCTGCTGAAGTGCACCACTTTGTCACCAATTGAAAGAAGCATGCTGTCAGAAAGTGATGAGTGTAGTTACCAAGGCAGCTGAGTCTTCAGGCATGTCTGCTCTGCTCAGCCGTATGCGTGTTCTCTCAGCCATTTCATATCCACCCCAGGCCTCGGAATGCACATCCGGGACAAGCTTCAAGGCTTGTAGGGCATCGGCTATGACGGGCGGAGTGTAAAAGTCAGTGAAAACAGCTGTCCAAGTTGATTCTGCCCGCTGGCCTTGTTCCAATATCCTTGCAACGTCTTCTCTGTGCTCAACTGTGACACCCTTTAACAAACGCTCTTTCTCTTTGCCACTATAAGCTTTTGTGGCAATCAAACGTGTACTGGCGTTGTGAGATACTCGCAAAATCCGTGAGATCTTGAAAGCTTGCCACAGGCGGCAACTGTGGAAGCCATTGGCTGTCAAGGTCATGCCAGAGGGCAGTACATTCAGAAGGTACTCAAAGTTATGCAGAGTGGATCCTGGTCATGCAGCGATGCGCTATGTGATGACGTCTCGTTGCTTTGCTGCATGGCTCCGGAACCATCATGTACTTGAAGCAGTCCCCAAGCAGACATTACCAAGGACTTGGGGATTCTTAGTAATACCGGAGTTGCTGGTGTTGCCTCTCTCCCCGACGTGTCAGCAAGCAGCAGAAATGGCTTGCGAGGGGCAAAATATGGCTCAATGATTCAGAGGAGATCAGATCTGTCAAGGGTGACATGAGTTGAAGTAAGCGTGAAGACCAGTGATTTTGAATAAACACAAACCTGAGATGCAGGTGTGCCTGGGTTTTCTGTTTTGTGGCTTGTTGCTGCCGCAAATTGCCACTTTGCTGCTACTCTGCACGATTCGCTAAACACGAAGTGTTGTTTTGTAGATGTCCTGCATGTCTGGCAAGCTTGTTTTGCCAACTCGACTTGACTTGTTTCTCTGCAGGCTATACATAAAGGCGTGCTATGCGTCTTGGCAGCTTGTTGCATTATCGGCGCTGCGACACCCGACGACGACCGTGAGCATCCTTTCCTGCTATTTTCGTTGCTGGTACAAGCTGACCCTTCCAGTCCTGTATCTTGCTCCAGCTCGCCTGTGACATCCACAGTGTTATTGCCCGTCACTGATTGCGTTGCGCTTTGCAGACGCGTGCCTTGAAAGCTTGAAGGATGCAATCTCTAGCGATCCTACCGGAGTGTTGGATGGATGGACTGGCAGCCCTTGTTCACCACCCTTGACACACAGTGGTGTCCTGTGCTCCTTTGAACAGAAGCAGGAGACCTCAGAAGAGATAGTCGGCGTGGTCTCTGGCATGTAAGTCATACCGTGACCTGGCAGCCTTTGATATGATGTGTGCAACATCTAGCTGTGCTGAGTTGCCAAAGGCATCGCTGCTATGCCTAGCGCTATTCTGCTCATCATCAGCAGCAAATAGTTTTGGCGTGCTACAGGCCATTGTTTGTTTTATCGCGGTTGTTGGTGCACAACGCTCTATTTTTGCTCAGACCTATTATCTTGCATGTCTTCAGTGAGGAGCTTAATGTGTGGAACATCACTCTCTGCAAGCAACAAGTGCACCCATGTGTCATCACATGATTCCCTGTGTACAAATTTGTGCAGCATCATGACAATGCATTTCACATTGTGCATGCATATCTGCTGCCTTCTCACTATGCTTGTGATGCTGCAGTCATTTAGCAGGCCAAGATCTCGTGGGGACGCTGCCATCAGATTTGACCAAATGTTCCCATCTTGCTACGCTGTGAGTTGACCTGTACTTAGCTGTGATGCTTGCTGCTGACTGTTGATTAGAAGCTCTTGCAAAATGTCAACCTGCTTGGGCCTTCTGGCTGTTGATGTCACAAAATGCTGTTTCCGGGAATGCGGCAATATCACTGTTCTTGCGGCTTTGCACTGTTGGCTTCAGCCTTCTTGCAAGGCTTGACTTCTCAGCACCTACCTATCTGTTAGCTGCAAAAAATAACAAAAGGATTGAGCATAAGCACTGACCGTACTTGCTGTGAACGCAGAAACATCTCTCACAATGACTTTTTTGGGGCCATCCCTTCAGGATATGCCAACATTGATGTCATGTAAGTGTTCAGCATCTGGTTTGAGAATTATTGCTGTGTATGACTGCACAGTGCTGCACAGGTGCATTGTATACTACATGCTGTTTTCAACATGTTGCTGAACAAAAGTTGTGTAGAAAGTGGCAGGCAGTTTGTTTTGCTGGTTGCTGTGTACACGTCAGAGCTTGAGTTGTCTGCATTGCAATGTGCAGGGATGTAACTCATAACCCAAGGCTGCAACCACTGCCACCTTCACAAACAGCAGATACCTTCCATCCTGTTAGGCGTCTGCAGCAGCTTGGAGGATTGACCTCTCCAGTTGTTGGATTGACCTCGCCAGTTTTCGGGGCCACCTCTCCAGTTGTTGGGGCCACCTCTCCTGTGGTGGGAGCCACCTCTCCAGTTGTTGGAGCTACCTCTCCAGTTGTTGGGGCCACCTCTCCTGTAGTGGCAGCCACCTCTCCAGTTGTTGGATTGACCTCCCCAGTCGTTGGAGCCACCTCACCTGTAGTGGCAGCCACTTCTCCAGTGGTTGGAGCCACCTCTCCAGTTGTTGGAGCCACCTCTCCTGTAGTGGCAGCCACTTCTCCAGTTGTTGGAGCCACCTCTCCTGTAGTGGCAGCCACTTCTCCAGTTGTTGGAGCCACCTCCCCAGTCGTTGGAGCCACCTCACCTGTAGTGGCAGCCACTTCTCCAGTTGTTGGAGCCACCTCTCCAGTTGTTGGAGCCACCTCTCCTGGAGTGGCAGCTACTTCTCCAGTTGTTGGAGCCACCTCTCCTGTAGTGGCAGCCACTTCTCCAGTTGTTGGAGCCACCTCTCCTGTTGTTGGAGCCACTTCTCCAGTAGTTGAAGCCACCTCTCCAGTCGTTGGAGCCACTTCTCCAGTTGTTGGAGCCACTTCTCCAGTAGTTGGAGCCACCTCTCCTGTTGTTGGAGCCACCTCTCCTGTTGTTGCGGCCACCTCTCCAGTTGTTACGGCCACCTCTCCAGTTGTTGCGGCCACCTCTCCAGTTGTTGCGACCACCTCTCCAGTTGTTGCGGCCACCTCTCCAGTTGTTGCGGCCACCTCTCCTGTAGTGGCAGCCACCTCTCCTGTTGTTGGAGCCACTTCTCCAGTTGTCTCCTCACCACCACCATCACCACCACCATCATCACCATCACCATCACCATCACCATCACCATCACCATCACCGGCTGCAGCCTCACCCTCCCATTCACCCCCGCCCCCTAGCACTTTGTTGGGATCTGTCACCAGTACTCTTACATCTGTAGTAGCACCAGTGACATCGCCAGTCACATCCACATTGAGTTCTGTGGTGAGCTCTGTGGTTAACACCACGTCACCAGTCACAACAGTGCTGACTCCAGTGGTGAGTGCTGTGGTGAACACAACCTCGCCAGTTACATCTACAGCAACTTCAGCTGTTAGTACAGTGGTCAACACAACTTCACCAGTGACAGCAGTGACCACTCCAGTGGTGGGGTCAGTAGTCAACACAACTTCCCCAGTCACAGCAGTAGTCAGCCCAGTTGTCAGCTCAGTGGTGACTGACACATCTCCTGTCACAACAGCGGCCACCCCAGTGCTTGGTACTGTCACCAATGCCACCTCACCCGTGACAGCAGTGGTCACACCAACAGAGAACTCAGTTTTGGCTGAAACCTCACCAGCCACAGCAGCAGCTACTTCTGCCTTGACTCCTGTGGCCACCGTCTTGGCAACAGCTACATCTCCTGTAGGTGAAGTGCTGTCACCTGTTGTTCAGACTGTCACAGCTACACCTACGCCATCATCAGCTTCTCCCTCAACTGCATCATCACCTTCACCAGAAGCTTCACCTGAAGCTTCACCGCCCCCACCACCTACCATCCTGGGCACAGTCACAGGTGTGGTGTCAAGTGTTGCATCTCCAGTGGTGGGAGTGGTGACTCCTGTCACATCACCAGTCACGAGCGCTGCCACCCCAGTGGTTGGCTCTGTGGTCAACACAACCTCTCCAGTCACTGCAGTGGTCACGCCAGTCGTTGCTTCAGTGGCCAATGACACCTCCCCTACCACCAGCCAGGTCACAACACTGGTGAGTGCAGTGGCAAACACCACATCCCCAGTCAGTGCAGAGATGACTCCAGTTGTGACAGCTGCAGCAGGGACAGTGACAGCTGTCACTTCACCAGTCACAGCTGCCGCCACTCCTGTGGTGGTTGCAGTTGCCAATGCAACCTCACCAGTGACTGCAGTGGTCAGCACAGTTGCAAACGCAACCTCACCCGTCACTGCTGCCGCAACACCGGTGGAAGGAGCAGTGGTGAATGCCACCTCACCAGTGACAGCAGAAGTCACGCCAACAGTTGGGACTGTGGTGAATGTGACTTCCCCAGTCACGGCAGTGGTGACTCCAGTTGAGAGTCCTGTCACAGGAACTGTAGCCACAGTAGCCTCTCCAACCAATCAAGTGGTTACGACGGTTGTGTCTCCTGTTGTCTCAGCCCTGGCTGGTTCACAGCCTCCACCACCCCCAGCAGCTGCCAGCCCAGCTTCCCCAGAAGCCTCCCCAGAAGCCTCCCCAGTAGCATCATCGCCCCCACCACCTACTATTCTGGGCACTGTTACAGGTGTGGTGTCAGGTGTTACATCACCAGTGGTTGGAGTGGTGACTCCTGTCACATCACCAGTCACAGACGCTGCAACCCCAGTGGTTGGCTCTACGGTGAACACAACCTCTCCAGTTACTGCTGTGGTAACGCCAGTCGTTGCTTCAGTGGCCAATGACACCTCCCCTACCAGCCAGGTCACAACAGTGGTGAGCGCAGTAGCAAACACCACATCCCCAGTCACTGCAGAGGTGACTCCAGTTGTGACAGCTGCAGCAGGGACAGTGGCAGCTGTCACATCACCAGTCATAACTGCAGCCACTCCTGTGGTGGTTGCAGTTGCCAATGCAACCTCACCAGTGACTGCAGTGGTCAGCACAGCTGCAAACGCCACCTCACCAGTCACTGCAGCAGCAACTCCAGTAGTTGTGGCAGTGGTGAATGCCACCTCACCAGTGACAGCAGAGGTGACTCCAACAGTTGGGACTGTGGTGAACGTGACTTCCCCAGTCACAGCAGTGGTCACTCCAGTTGAGAGTCCTGTTACTGGAGCTGTGGCCACAGTAGCCTCTCCAGCCAATCAAGTGGTCACTGCAGTGGTGTCCCCTGTAGTGCAAGCTATCACTGGTTCATCTCCCCCTCCCCCGCCAGCAGCTGCCAGCCCAGGGTCTCCAGAAGCTTCACCAGCAGCTTCACCAGCAGCTTCTCCGCCGCCACCACCCACAGTCCTCGGCACTGTCACCGGTGTTGTTACAGCTGTCACCTCACCAGTTGTTGGAGGGGTGACTAACTTCTCATCACCAGTGACGGCTGTAACCAACCCGGTGACATCACCAGTGGTGGGAACAGTCACTGCTGTCACATCACCAGTCACTACAGTGCTGACTCCAGTGGTGTCCCCAGTGGTGGATACCGTCAACACTGTTGCCTCACCAGTGACAGCAGTGGTCACACCAGTGGTGACCAATGTCACCTCTCCAGTCACACAGGTGCTTGCGCCAGTCACTTCCTCAGTCTCCCAGACAGTGACAACAACAGCACCCACCCTGACATCTCCTGTCACTGAGGGGGTTGCTCCAGTTGTGCCTTCAGTGCTGTCACCACTTGCCTCGCCTGTTGCTGCCAGCCTTGCTCCTTTGACGCCTGGATCAGCTTCGCCCTCACCTTCACCCACATCACCCTCATCAGCTTCTCCTGCAGCTTCCCCAGAAGCTGTGCCTGCAGCCTCGCCCACATCTCCCACATCATCATCATCACCTTCTCCTGGTGCATCCCCCTCATCCCCTGTCCCAGCAGCTTCTCCAGGAACTGCTCCCACAACCTCTCCTGCAGCTTCTCCAGGAGCTGCTCCCACAGCCTCTCCTGCAGCTTCTCCCTCACAGCTGTCCCCAGAGTCCTCCCCCACCACCCAAGGGAGTGGGCCAGTGGCAGAATTGCTGTCGCCCATTTTCAACCCAACAAGCCCAGTGCAGACACCACTGACTGGAAGCCCATCACCTGTGGTGTCCCCAGTGGCTTTGCCTGTGGTGCCTACTGTGTCTTGTCCAGTAGTTGAGGGAACAGCGCCGGCGTTAGACCCCACTACAGGGCTGTACTCCCCTGGCATAAGTCCTGTCCTGAGCTGCTCACCGCCGGTAAGCAAAATGTGCATCAGTTTCCTCAGTTTCCTGCACAGTTGAACATGTCCCACAGCTTTGCACTGCACTCAGCAGTGCTTAATGAGATGCACCAGCAATGTGCTTATCTGAAGGCTTCAGGGCAGCAGCTCAACACGCTGAAATTGCATCGTTGCAACTCAGCACAGCTTCTTCTTTGCCAGTCAGCAGTCATTGCATGCATGTCTGCTGCTGCTTCCTCTATCCAGCCTCCTTATGTCTGCAGCTCTCAGCTTCTAGATGACATCATGCACAACAGCCACACACTGCATGTACTGGTGCATACTTCTTCACTGATGCAGGTATCACCTGAGCTGAGTCCACCTCCACCTCCACCAGGCACAGTGGCAGTCAACATCACAGGAGGAACCAACGGGTCATCTCCCATAGTGACAGTCAATGCAACTGCTGGACCAACATCTCCAGGGGTTTCACCCGTCGTTGAACAGTCACCGCTGGCATCACCTCTTGCTCCAACAGGTGCTTCCCTCAGTCACCGTCAGCTTACCTAAATTCTTACGTTGTCTCATTCATATGGGGTTCACACTATGTACCTGCACTGCTGAGCTTGGTGAGCAAGCTTTCTTCATCCTACCTGCCTGCCTTGTGAGGACTCACGCACGAGTGCCTGCTGCATGTCATCTGTTACAGCAGCAGCGTACACAAAAGCGTCCAAGCTGCTATATGGCGGTGGGAGTTTGTTGCTGAGTGAATGCTTTGCATTGCCAGGTGTGCCTGAAGCTTCACCAACAGCCCCTGCACCAGCCCCACTCAATAGCCCAACACTGTTTGGCCCTCGCCCACCCTCTGGCTCACTGTCCCCCCCAGCGCCATTGCCAGCTTCTTCATCTTCACCCATCCTCTCCCCTTCATCTGCCTCTGCACCAACTCCACTGGCTGCTGGACCACAGACCGCTTTTGGTCCTGCCTCAGGATCAGGCAAAGCTGATAACCCTGCCTCAGGTTTTGCCTTTGCCCCTGCTCCAGGTCCTGGCTTAAGCCTTCCCTCCCCTGGGGGTTTATTGCCACCACCACCCCCTGGAGCTGTGCCATCACCATCCCCTGGAGCCCAATCCCCTGGATCACCATCCCCTGGATCACCATCCCCTGGGACTCTGTCACCTTCAGGCCCTGGATCTTCCCCTGAGTCATCTCCAGGATCACCTGCAGCTAGCAGTGTAGCTCCTGGCAGTGCTCCTGCAGCAGCCGTCTCTGCACCGACCAGCCCTGCGCAAGGACCTGGTCCTGCCCTCGGCCCTGCCCTGGCTCCCGTGTCCACCCCGGCGCCTTCCCCTTCGCCTTACTCGTCCTCCCCTTACTCATCACCAGCGCAGCCGCCGTCATCACCATCTCCCCGTACATCTTCTCCAGCACCTTTCCCTGCTCTGCCACCTATCATTGACTTGATTGGCAACTCCACTGTCATCCTGCAGCTGGGTCAGACATATGTTGAGCAGGGCGCAGTGTCCAATGATGCTGCAGATGGCATGCTATGGGCCAACATCACCTACTATACTCTAGGTAAAATTGTTGAAACTTTGCCTGCTTGGCATCAATATCATCACACGTGGCAGCCTGCTGCAGCAAGTTTGCCAAGCAGCCCAGCTGGTACAGAATTGTGCTGCACAGCAGGCCACTTATGCATGTGCACGCTCTCCCTGCATATCAGTTGCAGAAAATGCGAGCATAGGACAGTAACACCCGCATCTGCACGCTTTCTCTGCATACCAGTTGCAGAAATTTTGAGCATAGTACAGTAACACACGCATCTGCTGCTTTACATCAGGGCAGTGTTGCATCTATAAATGCATCTGAGCTCTTGCATGAAACTGACTGATCATGCTGACTTGAGTGTCTCTCCTGCTTTCAGATGGCCGGGTGATTGACACAAGCCAGCCAACATTTGGGGACCCATACATTATTGTTTACACAGTCACAAATGCAGCTGGTTTGTCAGCATCAGTCAGGAGAACAGTGGAGGTGGCAGACCCATGCCCTGCTCAGTTTGGGACTGGGTGGGTCTACTGTACATCTACAGGTAGCACGTTGGCCACTCTACATGTCATTGCTTCTGCCTGGTCTGTCATAAGCTTGCATCATCAACTTCCTGCTGACTGATGGCCAGAGCACAGGTGTGATTGGGTCATTGGTTAGCTGTCTGGTCATGAAGCTTCAAGCAGCATCAGACATTGCTTAAACTTCAGGCAGAGTCAGTGCCGAGGGGATCAAGCTGCATCTTAGATCATGCTTGGCCTCCTTGCAGGATGTCATGTCACATGTATTCTGCTTTATGAACAAAGCAACAGTATCATTGCCCTTGGGCATACAACTCCATGCTTGCTACAGGTGCTTGCGGTCTGGATGGCGTATGCTTGACAAGCCCAAGCTACATCAAGAACACCGCTCCTCAGATTGTGCTCAACACCACCATCTTACCTGCCACCTTCAACTTGACATACGGCTCCAACTACACAGCATGTGCCCAAGGTGTGTTGCCTAGTTTGGCTAAGCCATGTAAGCCTGGAGCCAGTGCAAATGACCGGCAGGATGGTAACATCACCAGCAAGGTGGTGGCCTGCCCCTCTGCAGGGTGCAAGGCAAATGCCTCTCTGTGCACAGGTACAGTTTGCTTTCTGTTGCACAAATTACCTTGTATTTGCATGTATCATCTGTTGTATACATAGATGGAGGAAAAGCTGAATGTAGCTGCAGACTTGCCCTGCTTCTCTCCCTATCAAATGAAATCTATCTGTGCAGCACTGATACTTCTCCTAGCAAGTCTTGAGGCTTGCAGGGTCCAACATGATTGTTCAATATTGGCATGCAGATTCAATCACTATCAACACTTCTGCAAACATACATCTAGCAACAGCAACATGCTGATACAGATTGTTTTTTGGATGTGATGCAGGCCAGGAGTTTGCCAAGGTGGGTTTGCAGAACTGCCACATCAACTCCAGCTTGCCTGTTGGCACAGTTCTGCAGATCCCCTTCCTGGTATGGGACAATGGCCACCCTGCCTTGAGTGCCAGGGTTAATCGCACCCTGGTCATCACTGCCCCATGTGCCCCTGGTAAGCTGCCTCCTGAACCGTGACGGAATCTTGGTTGCAGCCACTTACATACTGTAGACCTCTGACCCGCCAGTTGCATCGCAATCAGCAGGCATGGGCTAACCATCTTGACTTGCACAATGAATCAAAATGTCTTGACTGGTTTGCAGTCCCCCAGTCTTGAGCTGCATTGTAATCTGACCAAATGTATGAAATGCATGGCTCTGGAATCATACTGATCCTGTGTTGATATTGCACAATTTGAGATAAAAACATGTCCCATGGAATCACGCCTTGTGTGTCTCATTGCAGGTGAGTTCTTCTGCTCTGGTGTGTGTCAGCAGATCAACTGTGCAGCAGCAGCTCAGGTGAGCCAGGTGTACCCACCTGTTCTAGCCTACTCCACTGCAGCCACCAATATGCTGGGCAGCGAGACGGTGCTGTACGTCCAGTATGGCTCATCTGTTCCTCTCAACCTCCAGCCCTGCTCCTCGCTAGGTGAGCCAAGAAGCTTGCGTCCTTTGAAGAGGACGTGCAGACGTTTGCATTTAGACCAGCGCAACCTGTGCAAGCATGCATACTCTGTAGCATTGTGCACAGCAGCTTCCCTTGCTTCATGCGTGATCCAAACATCTCAGCACTCTGCGCCTCATGCCTGCTGCTGACTACGTGTGTGTCATAATCCTGCAGCTGCTGCAGAGCAGTGTGTTACAACATGTTATGTCATCAACATGTCAAGCTGGTGTTGCATTGGTGAGCAATTTTATGCAGGCAGCCAGGCCAACTGCGCAACTGTAGCTTGGGACAGGCAAGATGGGGATATCTGTGGGAGTATCCAAGTCCAGCCTAGCGCCAGCTGTGCTGCTACTCAGAATGTAGCTTGTGCCACCTGCCCTGTGGTACAGCTGCAGCAGGGATTGTGCATACCAGACAAGTGAGACACTTTCTGCTAGTGTGTCACACCTGCTGTGACACTGCTATTGCAGTTGCGTCCTGCATGCTTCATTCCCATACTGGAGTTGCATCACTTCCTGCTGCATTGCGTACCTGTCAGTGTCCTTGCATACTTGTCAATTGCTTAAATCAGCACTGATGCTCTCAGCACGCTTGGAGCATGCTAAGCATTTGAGTCTGTGCCAGAACTGGGGTTGCTGATGCTGCAGGTATGTGCTGAACTACACAGTAGTTGACAGCCTGGGTCAATCAGCGGTGCCGCTGCAGCTGGAGGTGATTGTGTATGAGTCAGCACAAGTGCAGGCCAGTCTGCAGATGATCAGCCAGATTGCTTACACTGGAGCTGCTGCTCGAGCTCAGGCACATGTCAACACTGCCCGCCTCACAGACGCCTCTGGGTCCACCGCCAATGTTGCCATGAGGTGAGCTGATCCCTAGGCTGCGCTTGGGGTACCTGAGTCCTGGTCTTGGCACAGTCTTGGCACAACCCACAGCCTGTTGCCTGGATGTCTGCTGGCTGTCAATGACCCACAGACATAAGCACACATGACTGCAATTAATAACAGCATGCTGTCACTGCAGCTTCTGAGAAGAGCTGTCATTTTGTGCAGTCTCTCTGTTCCCTCCCTTTCAAGCTAAAATGAGGCACTCTCAAGCTGCCAACTGAGCAGCTGTAGTCTGACTGCAGTTGGGTCCACTGCCCTATCAGACAGCAGTATTACTGCAGAAGGCTTGCTGCCACCCTCACAATACTCACACATCCAATCAGTCAAAAATGCCTAATCATCTGTTCTTGGTGCTTGCAGGTCTGCCATTGCAACAGCTCTGACAGACTGGTGGGCAAATGAGTACCCTGAAAACGCTACCGCCAAGGCAGCACAGTCCAATTTTGGAGCTGTCGATGCCTTTGCCTTTGGCATCGTCCAGCCCACAGATGTCTCTGTCATCAACGCCACCTTCATTGCCAACATCAGCGACGGCACGCCTGGCGTCTTCACATATGTCTCGCAAGCATGGATTGGCATTCAGGCAAACACCAGCGCCTTTGCCACCAATATCAACTCCTCAGCAAGCTCACGACGCCGCCTGCTGGAGGACCCACTCCTTCCTGTGGCAGATGCCAACAACCCAGCCACAAGCACTGCAGCAATGAGTGCTGTTGGTTTACTTGAAGCTCCCCATCGCCAGCTTCGACAGAGTGCTCAGGACGACATCTCAGCTTTGGAGACTAAACTCCTGGCACTGGTGTCGGCCTTCTACGGGGCTTCACCATGCAACAACACTGTAGTCTCAGAAGCTTACTATGGCGGGCGCACTCCAGTGCTCAATGGGGACCGGCCTTTCGCGTGCGTCAACTACTCAGTTGGTGCATCTGACAACATCGACACATACCTGAGCAGCAACAGTGCAAACTGGGCTAGCCTGCCACTGTTCCACATCCTGGTCATGAACAACCGTCCAGTCATCGTCAGGCAGAGCCCAACAGTGGATGTAGACGGTATCCTTGCCACAGAAATCAACTACCAGACGCAGCAGTACGCTGCTAGTCAAGCCAGCTGGCAGCAGCAGCTGGCCTGCCTCAATGCCTCCATAATCAACAAGCGTCAGTTGCATGAGCTCACTGCTCTGGTTGAGGCTTTCTTGGCTGTTGAGGGCCAGATTGCAGATTCAGAGATTGCAATTGCTCTATATGAGCAGCTGCTGGCCATCAGTAATGACACACTTCCACTGCCCTACGAGCAGCGGCAGCTGCTCCTGGACCTTCAGCTAAGTGAAGAAGGTTTCCCGGTATGCTCCTCAAGTGCCAAACAGAGGATGTGCCTATTGCAACGCTGCCAATACCAGTGTGCACATGTATGATGGGGAGTCTTCAACCCACCATCTAGCTTGCCTAACTGTCACAAAATCACCACCTGATTGCTATCTGATAGCTTGGAATGGCATGTTGTAGGCACGGCGTTCAGGCTTGCGAGTTGAGACAGTTGAGCTGCGGACCCTCTTCTTCCAGTTGCTGCAGCTGACGCTGGACAGCTGCAGCAGCTCATGTACCAGAGAGCATCCCCATGCAAAGTTCTACTTCACGGTAGGCTTCTTTTCCCTCTTGAAGCTTTCCCTTGAAATTCTAGCTGGCTTCTGCTGCTTTCTTGTCCTAAATTACTGTCCTTGCATCCGGGTATGCCAGAATTCTCAGACAAACAACCCAGAACCGTCTGACAGAAGTCTGTATGCTTGATCTCTGAGGATCTCACATGACGATGCTGCTGCATGCACACCACTTCTTACAGCACTTCACTTTAAATGCAGGTCAACCACAATCAGTCCCTTGAGTCACCCTCTCCAGTCACTGCTCCCTTTGGCAGTGCCACAGTCCAGTCCACCTCACGCCGACGCCTGACTGCACTGCCTTCACTGGAAGGCCTAGCAACCAACACCACGACACGCCAAGCACACATACCAGAGGCTCATGTGCTCATGGCAGAGCTCATGATGGATGCTCCTCATGATGCCACCACAACCAGAAAGCTTGTACCTGGCTCCAGGTCCTTGCTTGCTGCTGATGGGGATGAGAACGCAACGTCTGTGGATTTGTGGTTTGGCTATGATGTGCACTACAGACCACAGCCTGTGCAGAGCAACTCAGGCAACTTCACGCCTCGTTATGTTGGCTTGAGGAACCAAGTGCTTGGTGGCCTGTACTTCCAACAGATGAGGGACTCAATACGCTCTTGACTTCGTCAGTTTGCTATCTATTTCGTTGCCAATCTTGCGGGTATCATGACAGGCTTTTTTCCAGCTCATGAGCAGCGCTTGTCTAGCAAGGGGTTGGGTTGGTTGCATGTCACAGGGCCATTCTGCAGGCCTGTGGGTGTGTCTCAAGCAAGTCTCTGCTTGCTGGATTAATGTGTATTAGGTGATTAGCATGCTGAGGACTGTAAACCTCAAACCCTAGATATAGATGTTAAAGAACTGTGAGATGCACCAACAGTTCAACATGCTTGTGGTGCAGGCTCGGGAGGTTCTGACATGCCGCAGCAAGTATCAGGACTTGTCATCGACATGTTCTGAAACTGGCTACTATAACTTGACAGGCAAGTCATGTCCCTTGCCACCCTTTACTGATGCAAGGGATTTGCAGCAGACACATCATTGATTTTGCTCTGTCTGTCATGTTGAGCATTGACGCATACATACATCACTGCTCTTGTATCTTGTCCAATTATTGAAAGCTGCTGACACACATCTCTGGTGTCAAATGGATGGGGCGTGATGCGTTGTCTACCAAGCAGATTGCCACCCTCTTCTGCACTTACCCTGGTAGATGTTGCACACATGCACAGACATCTGCATGTTCCCAATATGTTAAAAACCAATGTTGGGCTGATCAAGCTGATGTGTGGCTGCAGACGCTAAGAATGAGATTAGCAATCTGACAACTGCAGCAAAGCAGTTCTTCAGCACACATGAGATGCTTCCACCTTTGGGTCATGACCCCACATTCCAGCCGGCTTCCAGGCTGTGGAACTATGACCTCATAGCCCGAGAAGGAGAGTACTATAACACCAGTCAGGTATTCATTGTACACCACAGCTCCCTCATGCATCACAGATACGTATGATAAAGATGTTTTGGTCTGCTGACCTGCTAGCTTGGATTCAGCTGGGACTTGGGGGCCTGCCCTCCTGTGGGCTCCAGGGATAAACAACCCATTGCATCATCATGTGTTGTAATGCGCAAGGTGCCAATGATCCCATATTTCATGAGTTGCATCAGTGCACACTTCACTTAAACTGGCTGAGGCTCCTCTGTGATGATTTTTTGGCTCATGCCATTGAGCAGCAAGCTTATAGCAGGAAGCCCCTGCACTTTCAATTCTCACTCTCGACATTGCTGATCATTGTCCTTGCCCTTGCATGCAGGCTTCTGATGAAACAGACAGTCGTGGTCCTCGTGGCTTCTTTCAGCCCATCCTAGGTGGCGACCACAGCCTGAAGGACTACCCCACCCTCATCACCACTCAGATGTCAAGCCACAGGGCTCGTGATGCTCTCACTTACCTTCAAGTATGCCCTTATGACTGTCACCCCGTTGGTGCTTATCTCCTTACATGCACTTGCATTACAGGCTCTTGTACACAGACAGCAAATTGTTGCATTGCTGATGCATGGGAACAAGGTTATGCCCTGCATATGGATGTCTTGATGCTGTGCAAGCCCCTTTCTTAGATGGGTTGAGCTTTCCTTCTTTGCATGATGGAACATGCTTTAACCTGACAGGACAGCGCATGAAGGATGTTGTGTGCTGTGCAGGATGGGCAGTACATCGATGCTGACACCAAAGAGCTGCATCTGACTCTGGCCACATATAACACCATACGAACTGCATTTGGCTACACCACGTTTACTTTCACCTGGAAGCCGTCTGGTGACATCCAGGCAGCTATCCACATTGCGACAATGCCCACGGTCCCCTATGTAGATGCAAGGGAGAAGTGAGTCCCTCCAAAGTCTGCTCATTTATGCTTGCAAGCAAACTACTGTCACATTGAAGCCCTATGACACAGGCGACTCTAGCAAGAACACTATATCCCTTGTATGTGACTGGTCAGCGTACAGTTTGTTGGTCTCTAGACCAAACTAGGCTTCGCATTGCAAACAGAAGCAACACAAGCAAACACACAAGGGAATATCATTCATGCTCTTCATGATCCATCGCCACTGCTACTCACACCTGTGAGCCCATCACCACAGAACCTGAGCTGCATTCCACATGATGTCGCATTCTGCATGGTGCAGTGTCACCGTACAACAAGTCTCTCAGAATGCATGCACAATCAGCAGGATGACATCTGCTACAGGTTACCAAGCAGCTTATATGCAATGCAGGGCTGGCTTTGTAGCAGCAGATGTTGTGCTGGCGTTGCTGGTAGCAACCTTCGTTATCTCCACCCTGGTTGGCTGTGCACGCAGTCTAGCATGCACCAGCTGCATGGACATTTTCAGCACCTTATGGAGGCGCAAAGTGTCCCTGCTTCTGGACTGTCTCACCTGTGCTGCCATGATCTTAAGTGAGCTTCTCTTTCCAGGCAGTATGACAGTTTGCTGACCAAACTTTGGTTCCTCGCTCCTGATCAAACCATGTTAGCAGTGCTTGGAGCTGTAGAACCATTAGGATGTTGAAGCAGTATACACATTGTGATGTTTGCTATGCATTGGATATGTATGTCCATCCAGTCATGGCCTTGGACATCAAAGCCACATTTGACTTTATGCCCGAGTCTGCTTATGCGACTTTGTGCACGATGCAAGGTCCACATGCTTGTTCACAGTTATCTTGACCAAACCCTGGGATGACATGACTGACAGTGGGTTCGTCGTTGCTGCAGGTCTGCTTGTGTACGTTGCATTTGCAGTCCTGCAGTGCGTGGTTCTGCAGCCAGAGCCGTACTATAGCGTGTACGACTCTGACAACTGGGCCAAAGCACGTTGGTTCCTGCTGAAGCGCTTGGGACTGGCACCAGGGCAGTCAAGGAGATTTACGCCCGGGGCTGATTTCTCCATTTTCAACAGCACCGCCATCTCAAATGTGCCTGGTGGCTACAACAGATGGCGGCTGCTGCAAGACACTTCAGGTAAGTGCTACTCTATTCCCTTGCTTGACGTTGCCTTATTCCAGACTGTGATGGTGACACCTGTCTGGAAAAGTGATGTTTGCTACATCAGACACGTGGTGGTGACACGTGTTTGCTACATGCAGAACCCAAGTCAAATGCTGTAAACTAGCACGATTCGCTTGCTGAAGTCATGTTCTTGCAAAGTTTGCCTTGAGTTTGAAGCTTGGCTTGTATGCTAGCACTGGCTAAGACAGAATCAGTCGTGCCACTTCATGCATGCTCCCTTTCTTGCAGGAATGCTTGGCTATGTGGTTCTACTGGAGCACCTGCAAAGACTGATGTACCTGTATCATGTTTTCACCATCCTGCAGACAGTGTCAATAGTGCTTCTGCTGGTGACATTTTGGCGCAAATGGTAAGCCACACAAAGCATTTGCATAAGTCGTGCAAGTTGGCAACAGCAAGCTTCTGCACCTGCATCATTTGCTCAGTTGTTGATGCAAGCATACTTTACTCACACACTCTGAAAGGAAAACACATGCACAAGCTCCTGCTTTGGAACAACAGCATTGAATTGCATGAAGGGTGTAGTACACATAAGACAGAAACTCCCACTTCAGTGCAACCCTGCTTCACTTGGCATGCGCTCCATGGTCAGGACCTGATGTACCTTCGGAACATGTAGTGAGCCCTCCTGACATTGTCCTTGAGTCCTTGCAATCTCAGAGTATGGCCGCATCTGTTTCTCAGCATATGACAGCATTGCTCATCTGTGGCTTGACTTGCTGCAGGCACATCCAGCCTCGGATTGCCATGGTGGCATACACCCTTCAGAAAGCTCTGCCTGACCTGTACTACATTGCTTTGACCACCCTGATGATCATGCCTATCCTGGCAGTCTTGCTGTGCCTCTTTGAGACGCACCATGATGACGGCTTCTTCACATACAGAGGTGTCCCTTCTACTGCATCAAACCCTTGATCTGTCTCCAAAATAGGACTGTGTCATCGGTATTATTGGTCATATTGACGTCCATCCCAAACTTACTGATGTGACTGACAGCCAAGCCTCAGTTTGCAGAAAGCTGATCATGTCTGAGTCCATTTCCAGGGCAGCTTCCAATCAAAGCACCACATAGTACACTGGTGCACACCAGTGTAGATGATGTTGACTGGATGAGGTTGGTGCTGCAGGAGCAATAATTTTTGTGTACAAGCTGTTGGTAATGAACGACTACAATGGTCTACGTGAAGGGCTGCATGGTGGCAGCGAACTGGTGCAGCTCAATGGCCTGGTCACTGTGAGTACTCTTCACACCTGTGCAATCGCTCTCCTTGACAGTGCCTTCTGAAATGCTGTGGACACTCTGTTGCCTAGATTTACCTCCTGCCTTGCATCAATGTACAGTGCTTGCTGATCAATCTGCAGCAACTTCAGGGTACTGCATGCATGAGATCAGCTGCTAGACAAGGCTGAACAAATGCCAACAACCAATCAGTAACTTGCATGCACAATCATGACATAGACTTGGGATCTACCGGCTTATGTTATTCCATGATGGACTGCAGGACTCATATCTGTGGGCAGGACCTTTGGCCTATGCAATCAAAGTCGTCTTGACCTCCTTTTTCGTGGCAGCTGTGTTGCGTCCCTTCCGTGCTCAGCACCGCAGAGCCCTGTTTGCTGACAGTCAGCGTGCAACTGGACTGGGCTCAAGCATCAAACACATGCTGCTGGACAAGTGGGACAATGTGTTTGGCAGACGCTCCACCACTAAGGAGGTGGTGCTGTTCTCCAGAAAGACAAATGATGCACAGCCTTCCTGGTGGTCAGAAGGGTAAGCAACACTTATGCATGATCTTGAACTTGTAGTGCATGCCAGACAGATCATAAATGATGATTAGATATGCGTTTCGTTTCAGATAGATGATGCATACACAAATGCTGTATGGGTGTTGAGTACGCACTGTCCCTGTATTCAAGACAAAGCCAAAGCTCAAACAGTACACAGCTTCAGATACTTCATGCCTGAATGCCATAAGCCTGGAATGCCCACTATGCCAAATTTGCAAGGGCGTCTGCAGGCAAGATCCCAATGCAGGCAAGTCAGCAGTGGCGTTGCTTGAGCCTAGCTCATCTGACAAGTGGCTGGCTTCTCTGCGCAAGTCTGTCAGCAGGGCCCTGGCTGACTTCAGCAGAGCTGCTACTCGTGGCCTGCTGAGAATCTTACGCTCCGGAAGCTTCTCTTCCAACCAGGCCCGACCAGGTGACACTTCTCACCCTCCATTTTTGTTTGCGTCAGCATTGCATGCCTGCAAGAATGGCAGCTGTGCTCCTTGCAAGAAGGAGTCCGGACTCCATCTGTGCCCTATTACTGACGTACACTTGATGCCAAGAAGCTGACCTGTACGGTGCTTGCAGATGATCCATCAAAGCCAACCAAGGGTGAGATGGCCAAGGGCATCAGGCTCCTGATTGCCAATGCCAGGGATGATGAGGAGCTGTTCAATGACCTGGGCCGGCACTGGTATGCAAGCACATTTTCAGCTGAAGTCATGCACTTGTGTTGCCAAGTCTATGCCTGCACAGATTCAATGTTTTGCATGCAGCAGAAGCTTTAGCGCTGCTGCCCTGACTGCACATGATACTGAAGTGCTTCAGCGGATGAAGTTCATCCTGACAGCGGGGCTGTGGCTGCAGGTGGGAATACAGCGAGACAATGCATGAAGCCTGCGGCCGCCTGTTTACATCCCGTCGGAAAGTGCTGGCAACGTTGGATGCAGACAAGGCTCATGTTTTGGAGCTCATTAAGGAGGCACAGCGCTTCTTTGAGAACGAGCAGGACGCCACCGCCCTTGAAAACGATGCTGTGCGCAGCATCGACGACGTTGGCGACCGCCATCGCCGCAAGACCTTGCATGCAATTGCTGCTCGGGCCCGCCTTCTGGCCTTGCGAGTCACTGAGCAGCAACGCAGCAAGCGTACACAGAACTTACAAGTCGCCTCCACAATCACTTCAAGCATCATCACTGACATGGTCAGCAGGTAAGCAGGCTGAACAATCTGTATACAAACATCAGGTGCCTGGCAGTGTCAGCTAGGCAGATGCTGACACAGTGCTACTGTCATGTGAGCAAATGCAAATTGCTGAATGGCATCAGCTACATCTGCATCAGAGAATCCTTGTGTTTGCTGCGTGCAAGGCAGGCTGAAAGACAAAGGTCAGAGGAGGTCCTTCTGTGCCAGGACCTTGTGCAGCTATCTCTTTTTCACTTGAGTTTCAGCAATTAACAGTACCAGATTACTGAATGCTACTGCTGTGCAGGGCAATGAGGAGTGGCCGCATGAACAGGCGCCGGTCTGTGGTTTTGGGAGCAGACGCAAGGGGTCCCCTTGCAGCTGTCACCAAGATGTACACTCACATGTAAGCTCGTGCTCAGCAAACCCCGCCTTGTCTTCACCCAGCAGACATTCACCTGCTTGACTTGCTGCTTTTTCAATGTTGCACACTGTCCATCTTTACACAGCAAATACTACCAAACAACATCATATGTCAGAGCAGTGCACTGCAGCATGCTTTGCTCGCCTCGATTCTGCTGACCCTGACACACCATTGCCTGGTCAGTAACACAGCATCTCACTCTTGTTGGTGTGACCCGCAGCGCTGATGCCCCAACCAAGACCAACCTAAACGGCAAGGTGCTGGCCCGCCTGCGCTCCACAGCAGGCACAAACCTGTTGCCGCAGTCAGGCCTGGCCCGCTCCTCCTCTTCCTTGTCAGGCGAACTCCAGCTTGGGGATACCATCAGCCCGGTCCCCAGCATTGGCAGGCTGGGATCAATGGCTGCTGGCCCACCCAAGCTGAACAAGCTGGCTGGCACTGTTGGCTTGGGAGCAGCTAGGAGGTCGGCTGATCTGCCTTTGCAGCAGCTCATGGGCATGCAGACGCCCGGTAAGAGTGCTCTGTCAACAGGTCATTATTGTGGCTGCCATCAGTGCTTGCAGCAGCAAGCCAATGCACCTCTTTATATGTTTTAATCTTGTTGAAAATTCTTCTGTTCATCCTAACAATTGTTTTTGGAGGGATACATCAGAAAAGGAAAAAAGTACTCTATGAAATCTTGTTGCTACAAACAAGTAGAACTTCATCTTGCACCTCAGCTTGCACTGGAGCCCTGCGCAGCGGTACAAAGCCATACACAAACTGAACGCTGGCAGTACTCTTGTGCATACAAGATTAGGTGTTCAGAATTTGCAATAGAAGCCTGACCATCCTGCAAGAACTCACCCATTACGCACATCTTTCTGTCTGTTTCAAGTACTGCCTGACCATGCGTGTTCACTACACCGGGCATATGCTGGTGATTGATTGATTGATATACTGCATCATATGATTACATGCCTGTAATTTTCAGAGCAATATGTTGTTACAGGCACACCCAGGCTGGGCAGAACATCATCAGTGGTGGCCCCTGGCATGGCTCGCAGGTCAGCTGACATCCCCCTGCAGCAGCTGCTGGAGGCTCAGAGGGTGCCTACTGCCCCAAGGGCACAAAGGGCATCAGTGGGAGGCCTTGTGCCCATGGCTCCTGGGGCCGAAGGGGAGATGGTGCCCTATAACCCCCGGGCCAGGCGCATGTCCACAGTGATCACTGCACAGCGTGTGCTGCCCACTGAGGCGTCTGCTCTGCCTTTGTCTGCCCTCACCATCCCTGAAGACGGTACTATCACCAAACCTGGCACCTTCACTGGTGTAACTAAGCTGCTTAGTGCATGATCACGTATACAAAAGTCGCGTGCTATTGCAAGCAGTGCTTGCATTGAACCACCACTGGCGTGCTTGTCATATGTTCCAGTCATATGGCCAGCCCTGCTGAACATGTCTGATAAGAGCACTCTTTGCATCATGATGTTTGGCACTTTCGCTGTTGAACAGCAACCTGCAGAATGTCACATCTTCTGGCTGCGTAGTGGTGAGGTTGAACAGGCTGGATTGACCATGTGTGCAGCAACTGATGCATTGCCTGTGTACTATGCAGGCCCCTATGAGGTGGCAGGTCCAGGAGGGTTGGCAAGGGCCACCTCTGGTATGAGGAACCTGGGTGACACAGGCAGCTCCAGCCTGTACCGCCTGGGCTCCCTGGCCGCCCTCTCCCCCGGCTTTCTGGGCATCTCTGCTCCTGCAGCACCCCGCAGGTACTGCTCTTGCTCCTATGTATGAAATCTCCCTGTGCTTCCTGATCCTGCCTATGCCTTCCCCCTGTGCCTCCTGACCCTGCCTACGCCTTCCCTCTATGCCCCCTGATCCTGCCTATGCCTTCCCCCTGTGCCTCCTGGTCCTGCCTGCGCCTTCCCCTCGTTCGTGCCTTTGATGCTCTGCAACAAGGTTGAATTTAGACTGTGTAGGCTGTATGAGACAGCATGCGTGTGCCTGCATTTGTTGCTGCTGTGCAGCCGGTCTGGCTTGTATGGAAAACGCTTGACACAGACCTGCTAGTGCAGCTCTTGTTGGGCGACGATAGACATGACCTATGACGTGAAATCGTGCTTCACAGCAGGACTGGTAAGATGAGCAGGGCTGAGGATGTTGTGACACACACTTGCAGGGCCACAGCAGACAGTGATGAGGGGGTGCCCCTGGGCGGCCTCTCCAAGCTGGCTTCCAATGTAGCAGACCTGATGACCAGCCTGGAGCAGCCCAGGCTCCAGAGGCCCTCTGCATCAACAGACCGCCTGGCAGCCATCCTCAGCAGCAACACCACTGGCCAGTTGCTCACACCAGCATCAACCAATGCCAAGACTAGCCCAGAGTCAGCGGGGCCCAGTCCTCAGGCACGGGGCGGCTCTGAAGCTGCAGTGGGACCTGATGATGTGAGGCTGACTGTGTCTCCCAACAAGAGGGGTGGGTCAGCCCTGCAGAAGGGAGGGTCCCTGGCAGCGTTGATGGAGGGTGCTGAGAGTGAGGCGTCTGTCACCTCCACTGGGGCTGGGGGGCGCAGCAGCAGTCCAACAGCACAGGACAGGTAGCTTACAACTTCAAGTGCTGAAATTTTATGTAAACGCATTGAAAACCTGTTTTGTCAAAACCTGGCACATTTTCCTGTTGACATATGTTGTGAATGTCAAGATGCGCGGTTTTACCCCATCATTGTGGTCCATGTGCTTGCCAAACACAGGCTGCCGCTGCTTTGGCCTGCATCTGATCAGGAATGCACTTTGGAGTGGGGACTGTCAGTGTTCATTGTTCAAATTGATGCGTAATCCTCTTGTCTGCTGCATTCAACAGGCAGCCAGCTGGGAGTCCCCTGGGCCGCACAAGGAGGCAGTCAGTGATCAACAGGCGCGCCAGCCAGCTGATGAAGAAGGTCACACCAAAGGCAGCTCTCATCCAGTTCACTGCCCAGGCCAGTGCTATTGTCTCTGACCTGTCTGCTCAGATGGGAGACCTGCAGCAGCAGCAGTCCCAGTGGCAGCAGGACCTGCAAGACCAGATGTCATCAGTGCAGGAGCTGATTGACAACATTGATGTCTGATTTTGCCTTCCTCCTGAACTATGATTGTACATCTGGTCTAGGCTGTCAAAACATGATAGGGCTTGACGGTTGTGCTGAGTGGAAACTGCAGTGACCAAGCAGGAGACGGTTTGCTGTATACAGTGCCTCAGCAGGTTCTGTAGCCTGTGTGTATGTTAAAGAGCTGTTATACTCAACATGAGCCTTGCTGTAAAAATAAAGTTGCGATAGATCCATGAGCTCGTGGCCATGACATATATGACGCTGTAATCAGTCCTATTGTACAAAGCTTCAGATTTGCAGTGGATGCGTGGCAACTGACTTCAGTACCAGGCAGATGAACTGCACTCAAAGGTCGAATGCATAGCAACTTATGCATTATTTCTTGTGCAAAGCAGGGAACCTGTTGTATATTGGTGTATTTTTGACAATTCAGCCAAGCCACAGGCAAAAGGTAATTACACGACATGATTACTTCAACCAACTGACTAATTGACCTGAAACCCTGGAAACTCCAGCAGCACTAATTATCGCCTTGGCAACCAGGACAAAGGCAGTCTCCATTAGTGCACTGCTCTAGCGATTCAACAAGGGCCTCAATCAGTTCCAAACACGCTCAAAAAGCAACAGTTGCACTGCTCTAGGTCCTACAGGTCAGACCGGGATGTACCCATTATCTGTTGGATGAACTCATCCTTCTCCATGTCAGCAAGCTGCTGGGCAAGATGCTGACACACAGGGGCTCCCTCCCAGTTCAGCCACTTCCTTGTGACTTGAATGTGATTGTGGGCAAAGAACGGCATGCTGCTGTGCTGAAAGCTTACATCAATCCTGCGCCAAGGCAAGGTCTGCAGTCTCCTCAGTACTAGCAAAGCATTTGCAGATGAGCTGACTGTATCTTCAGCCTGCTGCAGCTTTTGCTGCAGCTGCGACTGGCTTTGTGTTTCAGGAGCAGTGTCGGCTCCAGATGAACACTGACGTTGCGTTGATCCTGCCTGTGATGCATCTGCAAGTGATTGCTGCTCCACTGCAAGGCTCTGCACAACACCACATGCCACGCCTCTGGTATCCCTGTCAGCTTCATATTTTGAGAACGCTTCAGCATGTTGGGGGTGCAGGGCAGCTTGAAGGGGGTCTTCCCTGATGACACCCCTGAGCCTGGTCTCTGGACTGATGACTGGTAGCTCATCTGGATGCCTGATAGAGCTGTTTGCCCATCCCACTAAATGGTCCCCTGCACTTGTCAGCACCCTGTATTGAGTGCACTCAGTGCTGAACAAGTCGCATCTCACTGCAGTGTGGGAGCAAATAATCAGTTAGCAAGCCTTTCGGAATGATGCACTTTTAGCTTGCTGTACATAATGCTGGTTCAACAAGCGCCACATGAGAGTGCCACAAACTACATTAACACTGGGTTGGGCATATGTTGTGGATGCTTGTGCCATTGATTCGAAGAGCTACAGAAGCAGGATGTCAAGATACAGTGCAGTGACTATGCTCACCGCCTGCATTTGCATAGCAAGTTCTGGTCACAAAGCTGTTCAAAGCTGCCAGGAAGTAGCCATTCTCAGCACTGTCCTGGCTCATGCGCACCTGCATTGCAACACCTGAACCTCATTATGTCCTGCATGTCATGTCACAGACGGAAATACTACAATTAGCATGCTGCAGCTTACTGCACTCTGGCAAAGCATATCAAGACATTGATCTGATTAGGATAAGTCTGCTGAGTCAGCTCAGCTGCAAGCTAATGGTATCCATGTGAATGTGCCTGTCAAGCTATGCTTTCAGGATGTCTGCAAGGATGGATACTACCAGCCGTTTCCATACAACTGTGAGTGCAGGCATTGCTATGCCACAAAAAAGACTATCATACAAACAATGCAGTACTTGCCAGCAAGGGTTGTTGGTCCTCCTCAGTGTCATGCATGAAGAACTGCTGGCCAGTGCGCTTCATGAAGGTTGCCACAAAGGGCTTGGCCACAGACTGCAGCAGCCTCTGGATGCTGTGCCCTGCAACAGGCACCTCACCTGTCCACCCAATGAATGGCACCTGCACACACCTGCAGCTTGCAGCTGTCATACACATGCTCTAGCCAGTGCCTAGGCATAACATTGTTTCACACCTCTATATTATTGATTGAGTGGGGACTTGCTGGACAGAGTTTCCTTAGCGCTGACATGCACAGACTAGGCAAAAAAGCAATAAACAGATGAGAAGATCATCTAAGCAGCGCGGGTCACATGATGCAGGTTTGATTGCAGCCTTTGGCACAAATGCTGACATTAGTAAGATTCAGCAGACCTGTGCAGGGCCTTCGCCATCACAACCCATATGTGGGGTAGCCATAGTAACAAAGTGAGCAGGGATCAAACCACATATCAGATGGGTGACCGGATCATACAGCTTGCCTGCAATTGCAACCCAAGTCATGAGCGGCAGCATCTTGGCTAGCGTCATGAGCATAGAAACTTCCTCGCTGCTTGCAAACCAGCTGCCAACATTGGGATTTACATGTTGTAGGGTGTCGGGTTGTGGAACAACAGGTATGATGCGCAAGCCACACGCACTGCAACCAAAATGAGGGCACATGCACGCAGAGACATGTCAGCCATGCGCTTTGTCAAGCAAGATCATCATTGTGGTGACATCTTCATGCATGCTGCTGTACCAGGATTTGCATGTGCTGCAGCACTACAAGGCTGTCATGCAGATGATGCTGGAGCAGGTGTTTTGGGAGGCATCAAATACCTGCAGCGTAGCGCACCAGTAGTCCCCCCATGGAGTGGCCAAGAAGCGATATCTTCTCCAGAGATGGGTATTCCTTTGCCTTCTGCAGAACTTCTGCAGCTAGCCTATCCCCACAGCTGTCAATGCCATCAAATGTCTGAAGCCCAATGCACAGTGCATGTGGAAAGTGATACAAAATTGCATTTAAGTGCTGGACATACTGTGCTTACCTGCATGAGGGAGTTTGCATCTGAGGCAACAAGCAGAGTTTGGCTAGTGTCCAACACCTTCTGCAGGTTGTCAATCACCACGTCCCAGTTGCTTGCTTTGCCAAAAAGACCGTTTGCCATGACCACCAGGTGTTTTTTGTTTTGGTTGTCGACCCTGCAACCCGTGTGCTGTGGCAGTTCTTGCATTGTGTAAGTAGATGTTGCAATCTCAGCAGAACACACTGCGACGTTGAGACGCTTGTGGCTTGAACGTCTCTTGACAACATAACAGCTCTGTTTGTATGTGATTTGCAGCTGGGGAGGAAACCGACTGGGCGGACAGTGGCAAGGGATCAGACAAACTGTTTTCATGAGCCATGCCTGCTCATTTTGCAAACATACTCTAACGAAGCGAATCCACACCTGCTTCTGATGCGTTGGTCGTGTTTGC
>JAABUP010002760.1_pt1 | contig 32938 bp, 50 predicted proteins | sample 5559201 | NCBI WGS metagenome assembly JAABUP01 (sample SAMN10711887, study PRJNA513373) | rock metagenome | isolation source: Antarctica rocks | place: Antarctica
GCAAAGGATCAGTGGTAGGACGCACGAGCTAGGGGCTGAGCTGAAGGACTAAAACTGCCCAGGAAATTTGCGTTGACCTCCAGGAGATTTGCGTTGACCTCCACAGACCTCCAACCCGAAAGACCCCGGTAGTACACTGTCGACAGATGGAATTATCGTGATTGCCTGTAGAACACTTGCAATTGTCCTGCCTTGTATGCCTGGTCCTGCCTTGTTGAAAAACAGGAGGTTGCTGGGCAGTCAGTCACGCTATATGCTTGTATGTTTATGGCTTGGTTGTTGCAACAAATGTCTGCTTGGAGCACAACCATGTAAATGTCAACAGCAGCCAGTCAACAAGGCAGGCTGTCAACCTTGGTGCCAGGTGCCGTGCGTATGGCAAGCACCAAGCAGTTAATGTCAGCCTTGCAGTAGTATGCAACACATATGTGTGCACAGTTACTGTTTCACACAGTGTTAACAACGTTCCAGAACGTTTCTGGAACGTTGTTAATTAACGTTCTCCTGCTTGGTCACACTGTGTGTTCTGCATTATATATACACTTCGACAACACTCCCTACGTTCAGCAATGTACACAGTGGTACGTACCACTGAGTGAAGACTCAACATGTTGACACACTCACGACATTGTATGTCTGTAAAGAACACACTCAGCTTTCTGTGTGTGTACACACAGCAACAAACCTATAGGTAGCTATAACAGAGAGTTGGGACTGTGTCGAGCATGGCGTGTCTGTCAGAGTCAGGTGTCAACGCTGGGGTGTGTTTCAACGTGTGTTTGGGTGTTTTACACACTACTCCCAAATCAGGGACATACAGAGAATGCACTAGTAGCTACCAGCATGCAGAACACAATATGGGGTCGCAGGAGCCATGACGCAGAAACAGTCCCTCGCAGAATCTTTTGTTCGTTCACATGTGCATGCATGCATATACATATACATATGTAAGAACTCTAGAACTTTCAGGATCTGGATCCAGGTGACTGATAGTGCATACATATGTGATGCATCAGAGCTGCTGATCAAAGCTTTGATCTTTAAGACGACAAATATTATATACTGCGGGCGTGCATATGCCGTCGCAGATGAAACCCTGCACTAGGCATGCAAGGTATGCGCTACAGCTGAGCACCAGTATTAGGTCACTCGAACTTTTCGTTGCTGCTACCTTACACACACAACAACAGTCTCAATAGTGTCATCAGGCCAGCAAGCAGGAGTATGCTTGAAATAACTGAGGTGCTGCAGCAGCCCCTCGTTTTACGTATACATGACGCACATCCCGATACCGCAAACTTAGAGCCACATTCAATCTAGATTACATTGTTCAGACGTCAGGCTCATATGTTCCCTCGTGAGGTTTGATGCTGATAGCAACCACGCCTTTCTTGGTTTATATCCACTCGCCCTTGGCTTCCCAGTCGTACAATGTGGTGTTGTGGTGACTGCAAATAGGTAAGATAAAATGACGCCGCTTATTTTTGACGTGCATGTGCCCTCCTAGAGCTGCATCGTCTCCACAGTCATGAATGGTGCATTTGCCTCTCGATCTTCCAGTCTGCTTTTCCCAGAACTTCAGCCATGCTCTGCGCCTGTTCACCGAGGATCCGACGACGTTGAGGACTTCGAAGTACTCGAGGTTCTCATCTCCAGGCCGCACGATCTGGGGATCTAATGCGGCAACGCTGGCCTTCTTGCTCATCCTAATGGAGTTGTCGGGTCCGCAGGCAGATCGCTGTCGATGCTGAGTTGCAAGTTGCAGCCAGGACGCTGAGAGTCAGGTATGGAGGGATTTGCTGCTGAACTTTTTCAGTTTCAGCGCGCGCGCGAATAGAAACTCATCACTAATTACATTTGGAACCCTAGCTGGCGTGTAATTACCCTATACGCGCGCAGAACGGGGTTGAGTTCCCCATCGCGACCTAAGCGACCGCTGACTAAGACTCTGCCAGGGCTTGACCTCCAACCCAATTTACAACGGGGTCTTTATTAACAAACAACGGACAAATTTGGCAGCACTGGCACTGAACCTGAGGTCTTTGTAGAAGCGGCTGCTGCATGGTGCTTCGATGTCAGGTCACTGTGCAGTCTTGCAGCAGTTGCTTCAACTGCTTTGGTTTTCCAAAATACCAGGTGATGATCTGGTTTGAGTGTTGTTACTTGGCCAGTGTTGGTGGTGGCTGCCTGTAAACACATTCAGCACATGCAAACCATCTTGGACCATTATGTGAATCAATTGCGCTATGTGCACCGCACAGCCTCTCATCAGATCAGTGATGAAACCTGTGCATGTGTAGCCTTAAAATTACTGTTAATGCATAACCCTGTGACGCCTCCCGGGCAAGACGTATTCATTCAGCACATCGTGGCTGAGCGCATCATTGCTGAGCGCCTGCTCAGCAAACATCACCTGTTGAATGCAGTGCTGACTGATCAAACACCATACGCTGTATCCCACAATAGTGTGAACGCTACAACAGGTACAATGCCAGCGTGGAGTGTCTTCATGCTCACCACCAACAAAATGGCCAGCTCAAGTGGAAGCTCGGTTTGTCAGAAAAGCTATGTAACTGTTTAGCTGTGCTGATGTCACAAACACTCTGTTGTACTGAATGGCATGGAAGCCTGCAGTGTACAGCACTAGTGGTGTGCTCATGGTGAGCACTTCACCCTCTGTTGCTGGTCCTTGTCCTAACCAGTGAGTAGCCTGTACATCACTCAACTTGTGTTGCCCTAAAGTTTGACACAACAACACAACCGTGGTGCATCAATGCGCATGTTTCTGACAGTGTGTTTCTTGCCTCACCATCTGTAGTTTCCTGATAAGGTACACTTATACGTGTCCAAGCTTATGCTGCAGTCTCAGTCATTTTCCTCTTGCTGCAGGTGCATTGCTTTGTTGGCAACAAATATACCCCTGGCTGGTGGCTTTTGGAATACTGTTGGGCTGCTTGTACCGAGTGCATTGCCAGGTGCTGGCTGGTGCTTTGTGGCATTGTTCCTGAAGGCCTGCATGAGTAAACTTTACTAAGCCTTGCACAGGACAGCACAGCACAGCACAGGACAGGACAGGACAGGACAGGACAGGACAGGACAGGACAGGACCTGCAACATTTGAGCAGTAGACTGAAGTGTCAAACAAAGATACCGTACGCACACTAATCAACCGCGAAAAAATAACTATTTTGAGCCTTGCGTGATGAAAATCAATTCATTGGGGGCTCCTCGCGGTGAGCCTGCACGGTCCGTAAATTAATTCGCCAGGCTCCTGCGCGATCTCATAATCTGCCCTGATTGTATCAAAACGCCGAAACGGTGTCAAAACGCAGCAGAACACGCCAAATGCCGCCGCGCGATGCACCTTCGCGATCCAAAAAATAATTACTTGACAGGCATGCGCGATACTGCCAATGCATGCTGCGTGCTGCGTGATGATTTTCGCGAAGCTTTAATTAATTCAAAAATCTTACGCTTAGCGGTTGATTAGTGTGCGTACGGTACCCAAGTGTTCTGAAGCACTGATGAAAGTCCTAATATTAACAGCTGACGCACTCTAAGCTCAAGTAAAGTGTATGTCCAGATTGCGGTGCCATCAAGCCTGGACTGTCCCTGTGTTCAAAGCATTGCCTCAAATACCTAGCTTTGACTTTGGTATCAATGATTCGACAAAGTTACTAAGGTAGGTTTTTGCCTGCAGCACCCAGGGAGCAAGGTTTTTGTGTTTTCTGCGCTTCTGATAAACATCACCAAACTTTGACACGTCTTCCGCTTCTTAGTCATCTTGGGGTTCTTAGTCATCCGTGTCCTCCGGAGTCCGAACCGGTTTCGTAAAACGCTTCTCTCTCTCTCAGCTCGAACCTCAACGCTTGTGTTTTGTCAGGCCTGACGATCGCTTGCCGGAGAACTGATCCGAATCCGTCATTGGAGTACAGTCGCAAGTCAGCAACAGTCAGCGTGATAGCCGCAGCTATGTCTTCCGTATCTGTGGACCGACCAAGCTGTATCCAAGGTGCTGCCGTCATATGCTGCCAGGTGTGTGGTACGGGAGGTTCAGGTCTAGTGAGGCAGCCGAAGGCATCGTATGATGTCTCTTGTTCTCTATGAGCACAGACGTGATCAACCTTGCTGCAGGCCGCACGTCCAGTGCAGCTTCCAGCAGATCGCTGCTTTCGTGGTACTCGCGTGGGTGAGATCCAAACTTGCGACCAAACTGGTGTAGTTCAGATACTGCAATAATGCTGAGAAATGGTCGTCAGCCAGAGCATGAACAATAGGATTTGGTGTTTACCTTGGACTGTACAACAATCATTTTCTGCCTCTTATCAAGTTGCCAGAAATTGCCTATAAGCAGCCCGTTGGGCCTAACCCTTACTATCCTAGTCTTGTACCACTGTTCACATGTCCTGCATGGCTTACTGAGTAAACCTAAGTGCTCACACTTTCAACTAATACTGATGTCGACTTGCTTGCAAATGTTTGACAACCTTGTTCAGTCTGAACAAAACAGTGATCTGTGTGCAGTTTACAAACGCCGTGGAATGGGCCCTCAGATTTCTAGTACAGGCGCAGGTCACCATTCGCTTCCGCAAAGGAGGCTACTGCCTGTACACGCGCTTCGCAAGTCAATGAAGGTGGGATGCTTCACAAAATGGTTGCTGACCTGCTGTCTCCTGTGCTGGCTTTTTAACTGATCCTATGCACAGTGTAGGCTGCATCCCATAAAGGACTTGAGAAGCTAACGCAAGCAGAAGACAAAAAACAGCAGATCATGCAAATGTTTCAAGACTTAGGTAGGTTCATAAGTTGCCAGGTGGTCGTGCCAACCATGTGCCAAGCACTGCAGCACTTGGTATGCAACTGTAAAGCATAAGCTAGCTGCTGCTGCCTCATAGCTGCTCTGCAATGTAGCTGACCTCATTTGCTTGCAGGGAGCTCGCTTGAGCAGCAGCCTCATGAAGTTCTCATGCCGCTGCATGAAACGCTGCTCAGCGATGGCCACTTCGAGGCTGCTATCATGGTCATTGATGCTGCCCTGATCAGCGCTCCACAACACACTGAGCTCCTCAGCAAGCGTGCTCGTCTTGCGATACATCTTCAACCCCTCAAAGCTATACAGACTTTCTCACAATGCTTTGAAGCAGGCGGTGGTAGTGCCGAAGACTACCTGTTTTACGGGCAGCTCTTGTTTTATGAGGCAGGGCACCGGCAAGCTAGCCTTGATGCTATAAGCCACGCAGTAGACATCTGTAAGCCAGCTGAGCGCTTTGAAGTCCTGCTCACTTGTGCGTTTAACAAGGCTGACATGGGCGATCGTGTGGGAGCACTCAGCTACCTCTCAGAAGCTGATAGCCTGGGTCAGCTGGACTTTTTCTGTGTAAAGCAGCTAGGCGGAATGCACAGCACTGTCGGAGATGTGGCTACAACTGTAGCTATTTTTGACAGAGCAGCTGCCATGGAGCCCAGTGATGCCAGAATCAGACAGCAGCGCGGAGCATGCAGGGACACTCTTGGCGACCCTATAGGAGCCATTGAAGATTTGAATGCAGCCATTCAGCTTGGCCTTGACAACGCTTTGACATACAGATACAGGGGGCTTGCCAACATGCAGCTTGGTCAGTTTGAAGCAGCTCTTGCAGACCTAGATCAAGCTGTTGCGAAGGAGCCGGACCACTTGGAAGCATTGTTGTGGCGAGCAGAAGTCGACAGCAGGATGGGCAGGATACAAGACGCGATTGCAGACTTGGACCTAGCTCATGTTATCAGACCACTGACAGATCATGATCAGCAGCTACGCAAGCATTACCTCAAGCTGCTTGCTGAGAATGATGCTGGCCTGGAATTCAGCCCAGATCCAGCACATGACATGAGCAATGCAGAGGGTCTTTACCGCCAAGCACATGTCAAGCGTGGCCGAGACGATCTTGTGGGTGCACTATCGCTTTTGGATCAGGCAATACAGCTGCAGCCTGAAGATCTTAGGTTCCTCCAGGAACGTGCAAATGTGCAGATGCGACTCTTCAAGTATGCAGAAGCACTGCAAGATCTGCAGATCCTCAGTGCCATAGACAGCACATGGGACACCACATTTGTGGTGTCTATGAGCAGCGTGTGTAAGGCCAGACTGGGCAATGCAAAAGAAGCTTTAGCTGACATGGACACAGCACTTCGGCTTGAACCCCACAATGCAACTTTCCGGCGAGAAAGAGGCGCTGTGAAGTTCATGCTTCATGATTATGAGGGGGCTCTAGCAGATGACAATGCAGCATTGCAGCAAATGCCAGATTGCGCATACACCTTGATGAGCAGAGGCATAACATTGTGCATGTTACGCCAGCTGGTGGCAGCTCTGGCAGATCTAGACAGGGCCAATGCATTGTGTCCCAGCGACGCTGAGACTCTGTGCTGGCGTGCTCGAGTCAAGGGTGACATGGGGGATTGGGCTGGTGCAGTTGAGGATTTTGATGAAGCTGAGCGGCATGCACCTCTTGATGCGCATTCTTTGCAGCAGCGTGCCTATGCAAGAAAAATGCATGGTATGCCAAGCAAGTAGGATGCTGTGGGAGTTGTGCACTAGAAGGTAGAAGCACATTCCGCCAACCCTGCTGGGAGGCTCAACTTGACTCTGGTCTCTGAAAGTTCAAGCTGTGAGGCGTAGCATATTTCATGATTGGTAAGCCCACAGCAGCTCTTGCTAAGCTTGAGCGCTCTGCAGCTACCAAGGCAGATCCCCAGGCCTCTCAATGGTTGACAACAGTTTAAAGCATTGTCCACAACAATGGCAGTATTTGGTGCTTCTATCTGGCTTCTTGTTTTGAACAGTATTGTTCGCTAAATTAGAGAGGTCAGCATTGTATGTCTTTTCTAGTAGCTAGTTAGCATTGCAGAATCATGAGCACAACTTGATGATACAAGACATGCATGCTTTCCTATCCAACGTAGTGTATGTCGCTTTTTGAAGCCAATGGTGTGAGTGTCTCTACTTCACAATCATACAAACGTTTGTGAGATGTCTGGAGGATCAGCAATCCCCCCAGGGCCTGTGGGGGTTTGCAAGCCAGAGGGGGAATGCCAGGGGGGTGCAAAGGAACACTGAGGAATTCCACTTCGCTGCCATTCCACCTGAGCGGAAAGCAGGGGGAATTTCTAGGTGTACATCAACCATGGGGGAATGAACAGGAGCGCAACACTCTGCCTTTGTACAGTCATTGTCAGGGAGCATTGCAATCACTTTACGGCAAGCCTTGACTCATGAGCCTGCTTATATGATGTGAGCATAATGTGATCAAAGGCAACAGCATATGTACAATTTGCTGCATGTATACAAATGGCAACAACGAACCAGACAGAGAGGCATGTGTGCCCTGAGCATGCAGCACCGCTTGAACGCTGTACAAGCTTGGCTGAAAATTCAACGCACCGCGCAATGTTGCGTCGCACGGCCTGATGCAGGTGTGCATAATTGCTTATTGTACCAGACTCTCCACAATGCAAGCAAGTTAAATTGACCAGGCTCTGCAAACCAGTACATCCTTGGGAATCTGCATCTGAGATTCAGTGCACTATGGAGCTGTTGCATGACATGAGGCCATGGCCAGTCAGCATGGTTGCACGTATGTACAGTAAGCAGAGTTGGGACTGCAAGAATAGCAGTAGAAAGCAACACGTTAAAGCCAATTAATTGACTTGCAAATCAAATACACAAGATAAACATGCAGCGTCTTGGTGGTCGGACGGTTAATGACTACTGGCTAGTTAGTGAAAGGTCTCAGGTTCAAACCCAAGGTCTGCAGACTTTGACTTCTGCCTATTTCTCTCTAGTCGAACCCGTAATATACTTCGGAACTCCGGTCGACCTCGCCGGGTGGTCAAGTAGGTAGAGCACATAATGCTCGAAATCTTACGGGCTCAACGGCCTCGGGTTACGTTCAAGCCGTGTGCGCGTTCCCGTTATCACGCCTAACGGCGTAAGATTTTCTTTTCTTTTCTAAACATGCAGCAAAGCAGCTGGAGCTATGCACATTCATTAGCAGCAGTGCCTTGCACAACAACCGGCAATTCAGATCAGGGCTGACCATCATCATGAAGTAACTAGCAGCAAGACTTAGCATCACACACATGTTTGGAAGAGATATGCTTTCTCTCCATGCAGCATTGCTCTCTATCACTGGCTGAGTTGACCAGTTCACATTTTGTTAATGTTGACGCATCCCATGCATCAATACTTTTCACTCACTCTACTAGCTCTGTTTTGTCTGGCACACTAACATGAGGCTAGACAGTGGCTGATGACCCATAATACATGACCCATGGCCAGGGCTCATTGCCTGCAGTATGCCCCAGCATGTTGCAGCAGTCCCAGCAGCATTGCATGCTTGTGGCCATGAATGACGCTGCTGCTGCTGCTACTGCTGCTGCTGCTGCTGCTGCTACTGCTGCTGCTGCTGCTGCTGCTACTGCTGCTGCTGCCGCTGCTGCTGCTGCTATGCACTTCGAAGATGAATTCATGCACCCATTGAAAATGCCCAAGACCACTTCTTGCAAGTAGTGCAGTTGACAAAGCTGCAAGCCTCACCTCCTGTGCTGAAAAAACAAAAGCATCTTGTGCACCTTGAGCAAAAAGCAGCAAGGCCCAACTTCAGAGAAGCCACTCACTGCAGCAATCAGCAATCAGCAATCAACCGTGCTGGCTGTTTGACTGATCCTATGCACAGTGCAGGCTTCAGCCCATAACGGATCTGAGAAGCCAACACAGGCTTCAGACAAAAAACAGCAGATCAGACAAAAGTTTCAGGAGTTAGGTAAGTTCATTGGGTTGCCGGGCGGTCATGCCAACATAGTGGCATCTGCTACAGCATTCGATATGCAACTGTAAAGCATAAGCTAGCTGCTGCTGCCTCATAGCTGCCGTGCAAGGTAGCTGACCTCATTTGCTTGCAGGGAGCTCGCTTGAGCAGCAGCCTCATGAGGTCCTCATGCCGCTGCTCGAAACGTTGCTTAATGATGCTCACTACGAGGCTGCTATCATGGTCATTGATGCTGCCCTGATCAGCACTCCACAACACACTGAGCTCCTCAGCAAGCGTGCTCATCTTGAGATACCTCTTCAACCCCTTAAAGCCATACAGACCTTCTCAGAATGCTTTTGAGGCGGTCGTAGTGCTGAAGACTACCTGTTGTATGGGCAGCTCCTGTTTGCAGCAGGACACCAGCAAGCTGGCCTGGATGCTGTAAGCCACGCAGTAGCAATCTGTAAGCCAGCTGAGCGCTTTGAAGTCCTGCTCAATTGTGCATTTGCCAAGGCTGGCATGGGCGATTGTGTGGGAGCACTCAGCTACCTCTCAGAAGCTGACAGCTTGGGTCAGCTGGACTTTTCTGCTGTACAGCTGCTAGGCGAGTTGCACAGCACTGTTGGAGGTGTGGCTACAGCTGTGGCTATTTTTAACAGAGCAGCTGCCATGGAGCCTAGCAATGCCAGAGTTAGACAGCAGCGGGGAGCATGTAAGGATACTCTTGGGGACCATACAGGAGCCATTGAAGATTTGAGTGCAGCCATTCAGCTCGGCCTTGACAACGCTTTGACGTACAGATATAGGGGCCTTGCTAACCTGCAGCTTGGTCAGTTGCAAGCAGCTCTTGCAGACCTAGATCAAGCTGTAGCAAAGAAGCCAGACCACTGTAAAGCATTGTTGTGGCGAGCAGAATCAACATCAGAATGGGCAGAATACAAGATGCGATTGCAGACATGGGCCTAGCTCATGGTATCAGACCGCTGACACATGATGATCAGCAACTGCGCAAGCATTACCTCAGGCTGCTTGCTGAGAGTGATGCTGGCGTGAAACACAGCCCAGATGCAGCACATGACATGAGCACTGCGGAAGGTCTGTACCGCCAAGCACATGTCAAGCGTGGCCAAGATGATCTTGCGGGTGCACTGTCACTTTTGGATCAGGCAATACAGCTGCAGCCTGAAGATCTCAGGTTCTACCAGGAACGTGCAAATGTGCAGATGCGACTGTCCAAGTTTGCAGAAGCATTGCAAGATCTGCAGATCCTCAGTGCCACAGACAGCACATGGGACACCACATTTGTGGTGTCTATGAGCAGTGTGTGTAAGGCCAGACTGGGCAATGCAAAAGAAGCTTTAGCTGACATGGACATAGCGCTTCGGATTGAGCCCCGCAATGCAGTTTTCCGGCGAGAAAGAGGTGCTGTGAAGTTTATGCTTCATGATTTCGAGGGAGCTCTAGCGGATGAGAATGCAGCATTGCAGCAAATGCCAGATTGTGCGCGCACCCTGATGATCAGAGGCACAACATTGTGCTTGCTGCGCCAGCTCAAGGCAGCTCTGGCAGATCTAGACAGGGCCAATGCATTGTGTCCCAACGACGCTGAGACTCTGTGCTGGCGTGCTCTAGTCAAGGGTGACATGGGGGATTGGGCTGGTGCAGTTGAGGATTTTGATGAAGCTGAGCGGCATGCGCCTCTTGAAGCATATTCTTTGCAGCAGCGTGCCTATGCAAGAAAAATGCTTGGTATGCCAAGCAAGTAGGATGCTGTGGGAGCTGTGCACTAGAAGGTAGAAGCACATTCCGCCAACCCTGCTGGGAGGCTCAACTTGACTCTGGTCTCTGAAAATTCAAGCTGTGAGGTGTAGCATGATTCATGATTGGTAAGCCCACAGCAGCTCTTGCTGATCTTGAGCGCTCTGCAGCTATCAAGGCAGATCCTCGGGCCTCTCAATGGTTGACAACAGTATAAAGCATTGTCCACAACAATGGCAGTATTCAGCGCTTCTATTTGGCTCTTTGTTTGAACAATTATTGTTTGCTAATTTACAGAGGTCAGCAATGTATGTCTTTTCTAATAGCTAGTTAGCATTGCAGAATCATGAGCACAACTTGATGATACAAGACATGAATGCTTTCCTATCCAACGTAGTGTAATACATACTATGTCGCTTTTTGAAGCCAATAGTGCGAGTGTCTTTACTCACAATCATATGAACGTTCGTAAGATGTGCAGCTGTGAACCTGCTGCTTTTGTTGTACTTCTGTCATAATCAGCATGTGCTTGCGAGTGAAAATAGCGGTGTTCTTTGTATGTGCCTCATGTTGTGTCTGGAGTCTCATTGCTCACACAGCAAAGCACGCACACGCATTTGAACGCAAGATAGGGTTGGCCACCTGTCATCACGCTTCGTGGACTCTCACGAGCATCTGACCAAGCGAACCGCTGCGAGCTTTAACGAACTGCCTTGACTGATATATAGGCATTCCCACACTTGCACTGCGGCTGTTGCTGTGCGTCGCTGCTGCACAGTCTCGCATGTGTGATCACTGCCTCTGAGTACGTGATTCGCGCGCGTGCGTTCCTGTTTGCCTCCTCGAAGCACTGACAACTGCTGTTTCTGCGTCCTCATCGTCTTGCGTGCACATCGTTACACAGCGCATGCCGAAGAGTTCAGCTCGCAAAGCCTTCAGAAGCCCTTAAGCTGGAGAAGTGCTTCTGGGTTCAGCAGGATGCCAAGCACGGCTGTCACAACTGGGTGAGTGTGCCCTTCAGTGATCCAGGGCAATAGACCCCGCTGTAGCCATCTCTCACTAAAGCTTTGAAATTTAGGTCGCCAGGCTGCCTGCTTCAGCCTTGTGCCAAATCCACACACTTCCATGCATTTCAGCCCAACTGCTGCAAGCCAGCCCCAGCCTGCACCTGCAAAAGTGCTAGCCAAAGTCTTGGACAGGCGCAATCTGACTCTGAGCCACAGTTTGCACACCTGAGTAGACGGCATCTCCTACAGATAGCTGGAGCTACTGCATTAGTGCTTCAGCGTGCTCCTGAGGCAAAGGTAAAATCTTGCCATATACACAGTGTGTGTTTTTCTGATGACTGCGCGTCCCCTGGTTTGCAGCAAGCAGGGCTTTGCTTCTTGATTCGTGTCACAGTTAGCTTTGTTTAAAGCAAAGCTGTTTGGCATTGATCATTTCACTTCCTGACTATTTCTTTGCTATTGCTGTGTTTGCACAGGCCAGCCTGTTCCCTGAAGCAGTCGATAATGCTTGGTCATCCTTAGGGGGAGGCCCCTCAGACCTCACCTTCCCAGAGCTGTTCCTGGGCACCTGGAAAGTGCAAACCACCCTTGTCAAGGTTGACACCCCACTAGGACCAGACTTTGTACCAGACTTGAAGGTGTGCGGTGGCTTTACCCATGATTTCAAACAACACAAATCATGATATTTGATGTCTGCAATGCCAGAATCAGGCTCCATAACATGTATTGCCTGCCATTGACCTGTGGCTTGTTGTTCTGCTGTACATGCTGTCAAGACATGCACAATTGCCCTCCTTTTGCTGAAGTTCTATGAGGCATTGCACCAACCTTGCATTGGCATTCTGAGCTACGCAGATCTGGCATACCTGTTCTGAACTCAGGCTGAGCTGACAGTTGAGTCTGCCATCTGTGCAGTAGACTGTCCTATTGCTCAAGTGCTGTGCAATGAAATGTTTCGTAGGTTGTAGAGAGAGCACAAAAAGAGGACCTGCAGCAGCCACAAAAGTACCTCGTCAGCTTCATGCACAACAACAGAGGGCAGGTTGTCATAGACCGCCGCTTCAACACATCTCAGTTGGTCAGTCTGTATCTGGACAAGCCTGTTCCTGAGGATGTCATCACTTGGAATCCTGACAACCCAAATCAGCTCAGGATGGCCTTGCCAGGTTGAGCGCATGTGCCCATAACCAATGTTGTTGGTCAACCCTCTGCTGGAAACCATGTGCTGTCTGTGCCTGCAATTTTGCCTGCTTCAAAGCTTACAAGTTGGCTAGATGACTAGCTGATAGCAATGAGCATAGCCTTGTTCTGCAGCGGGGTCCTCCCCATAAGCAAGGCTATGCTGCAGGTACTGCTGCAGGTCATGTGTCTGTTTTGCAAGCGTCATGATAAGCACCTGCTGTATTGTTTAAGATGAGTGGCTCAGTGCATTCAAGACAGCAGCGTGAGACCATGTGCATGGCTGCAGGCAGCATGACCATCAACACTCGTGTCACACGCCGCTCACAAGAGACCCCAACCCCAGACAAGATCAACACCTCTGAGTACTTTCAGCAAATATTTGAGACTCCAGGAAGGCCTCAGGCCAAGGTACATGTCTGCCTGATGTCCATTTTACATGTTTTTTTACAAACATACAGAAACGATTCTTCTGTGTCTGAGCATTTTGCTATGCCTAACTCAATCGCAGTTGACCATTGCAGCTTGTGCAAGGGGTGCTAATTTCACAGTGTCGACGTGTGTAGCGATTTTCTAGGATTGGCTGATGATGCACTGCCTTTTATGCAAGCAGTGCATGCTGTGGCTGCTTCATGTAAGCAGCTAGTCTTTGAGCAGCGTATGTATTGCAATGCATGGCTGACACAACCAGCGCTCATGATCCATTCATCAAGCATGTGTCTTCCTTTAAGGCTCAGGCATGTGCCATCGGCGTCAACATGCACCTTCTTGTCCAGTCACAGTGAGGTGCAATCACAGCTCATCATATGCTTGTATCTGGTGCACTTCAGGTGAAAGCCAGCCAATGCTACACCAAGTATAAGTTCAGAAGCCAGGAGGCTGCTGACAGGCAGGCTGGACCTGCCATTGTGGCCACTCAGGTCATCTCAGACTACCTCACTGCGTATGATGGCGAGCTGCAGTTGATAAAAGCCCAGAATCGCCCGGTGGTTGTTTACACATACAGCATGGTGTTCATCAAGCAGCGGGGGATGCCAGTTTGAAAGGCAAACGTGTCTTGACTATTTTTGCTGCAGTGGTTGTACAACCACATGTGGGCCTCAGCAAACAGCAACCCGGTGGTTGGTGTCTCAATTTGGTACTCGTGAGTCTTGCTTTCAAAGCTCACATCAAGTAAGCAGTTGTGTTTTGCTCAGTCATATTTGAGACCTCTGCTGAGCAGTGACCAACATTGCATACCTTGATGCAATGCGCAGCTATACAAGTTGCTTGATTTTGTATTTGATCGTATTCTAAAAGAATTTGGTAGATGCTTCCATGATATGAAAGCTGTATTTTGAATAGCTACGGAGGCTGTTTCGATTCAGTTGTTATGCACAAAACTAGTTACCTATTCCCTGTGTGCAACAAGGAGGCTTCGATTTGTAAGAGCCTCTGGCAAAGCATGCCAGGTTGAACATAAGTGGCATGCTACAAGGGGACACTGCTCGCACTGCAGAACCTCATTCAGGTTATTATCAAAATTGCTTGTAAATTGCAATTCAACAATGCTTGCTTTGGAGCCTGCAACAAAAGGGCGGTGTCGCCAGACAGCAGCCGAGCTGCTGGGATGTTATGCATTTGGGCTGTATCTGCTTGGCATGGGTAGCTCTCGCATGCGATGTGCTTTAGGAATCTTCAAGCAAAAGCTGAATCCAACGTGCTTCGGAAGGAATCCTGACAACAAACCTATATAGGAACGCTGGGTCCAATGTCGAGCTGCCATCTGAGACAAGGAACTGCTGGAATATGTTGTACACTATGCATGCGAGCTGGTATTGCTGAGCATATGCCGTCCACCTCCTCTGCTTGTGAACTTGCTGCAAGTTGCAGCCTGCAACAATGCTGAACAGATTGCTATGGCTGCCTCGTTTTGTGACTCGTCCTTGACTTGCACCAGCACACTTGCAAGGTTGTTACTAGACAGTGCATATGCGCAAGGCAATGCCATGGGGATGGCTGATGTAGGCATGGCCATCTGCATTGCAGCCTGTTTATCATGGCTGAGCCACTGAGGCATGTTTGATGTGATACCTCCAGCAATGCTGCCTTGCTGCAGACACATTTTTGTGTGTTATGCACTAACTGCAATGCTGCCACAGGCCAGACAATTTGAGGCATGAAAAAAGAGTTGGTGATGGTTGGCGCTCACGTGACAGTTGCACAATGCTTGACAAAAGATATGCCTGGGAGGAGGAAACATTTCAGTTGTGTTCTTGCATGCATTGTGCACAGGCATCAGGCAGAGCAATATGCAGTTACTCCAATGAGCCCATGCTTGACAGCCTGCTGGATGAGCCTACAGACGCATCATTGGCTCCAGCTGCTATGTGTACAACACTGCAGCTTGTAGTGCTGTCATTATGGTGGGGTACAACATGGGCACTGCGCAGCATGTTGCTGATGTTGGCACAGTTGGTGTGCTCAGCTAAACTGATTGCTAAGTAGCCCTGCATAAGCACAAGCATCTGGTCTATCACTGACTGTACATGCCGGCATGACATGACTTTGCTTCAACCGCAAGGAATTGCTGCAATTTCTTATTGATCATGTCACGTAACGTCATGCCAAAGCTTTTGTTGGTAATAGAAATTGTCAAAGCCTCTGGTTGTCTGAACGTGTATACCTGATTGTCTGGTACAGCTGGGTCAGCACCATGAGCCAGCAGTAGGCTCACGCTCTCAGCATTCTCAATGGCCCGCACAGTCACATGGAACATCTTAAAGCCCTGCAGCACAAGACAGCATCCAAAATTGCGTTAGAAAAGCAGTTACTGCCGTATGGCACTTACTTGCTTGGGTGCCATCTTACTGCATTGTTTGCCCTGCCACCTAGCTATATGACTTTTGACTCGGCTGTATGACACTTCAGCATGGAGGATACTGACCTCACGATCTTCAATCAAGGCAAAGATATCTTCATTGTTGAGCAGCTCCACCCACACTTCATTGCCACATGCCACTGCGCGATGCAAAGCAGTTTGACCCTGTATGGGCACAATCAAAGGTCACTCAAGGGTCTAGTGCACACACATGGCCAACAACATTTGCATCACAAGGAGATGCTGTACAGGAACAAGATCCACATAGAAACTCTTGCATAGCATGCATGCATATGCAACATAGCACCGTCACGCGACAGTTTGCTTGACTCACACAGTCGTCCACAGCTTCCAGGTCTGCCCCATAGGCCAAAAGAAGCCTGAGTATCTCTGGAGACTCTCTTGACACAGCCAGGTGCAGAGGTGCATGCCCCTGCCATTATCACAATAGCGCTCACATGCGTAGCATGTGAGCATACATGTACAGTGATGTGGTTGGACCATGGTGTCAAACAAGCCATGCAACCTTGAGACACTGTTGGTATGTCAGAGAATATGTTCTAGGCATTTGCTGTACAGTTCACTGGATGCAACCAGCAAAGCAGTTGCTTGTCATACCAGATAGACAGATTCTGTTGTGCCTTGACACGTTGGCCATCAATGGCGGGTATATCATCTAGGTTGCGCAATTTATAAGCAACAGCATTTGACAGGAATTGACTTGCCTGACGATTGGTCGCAGTTACATTGGCACCATTTGACAACAATATCTCAACTAAGTCGGGATGCCTATGCTTGACCGCAATGTGCAGAGGGGTTAGTCCCTGAAGCAACACAAACAGAATCGCCTGTCAAATACCTTTTCACAATCCAATCCTTTAGTGTGTTCACACTGTGCACTACAGAGACAAGCTCTTCTACATCACAAAGTAGCCAGCATTTCAGTCAAACACTTGTTGAGAGGTTGGCAAGCATGCAGAGGACTAAGTCATGCAAGATGATAACAACACCGATCAGAGTCCTGATTCAAGGTCACACCTCATCATCTACAGCTTCCAAGTCAGCTCCAGCAGACAACAGCTGGCTCAAAAGTGTTGCAAACTCTGATTGGATATTCGAATCCATGCAGCCCTGCATGGCATTGCCTAGCATGGTTACACGTCTTGCGCCAAGAGTTTGTGGCACTTCAGAAGGAGTGCACTGCACGATTGAGGTAATGCACTTTCTGCTGCAAAGCCTGAAGATGTTGACATGGAAGTTGAAACCAAGCAACAAAGAGGCTGAAAGCATACAAAGAAGATGATGTTGAGACGCAAGTGTTGTTTACGAAAGCTGGAGGTTGCTAACAAGCTGAGCGTCTGGAGACTGGCCCTGCTGTATACTGCATAAGCGCCTTGTTGTCTTCAGTACTCTACCCTTGGCCAGCTCATGAAGAACGGTCTTGCCCTGCACCGTAGGAACACAGCCATGAGAACCAAGCCATGAGAAGCCCGCCAAGTGCTGAAGCATTGGCGGATGAAATGGTCATGCGCTAGTGGCATGTTGAACTGCAATTCCAGGCCATGCCCTATCTGTAGTGATGATTGTGTGCAAGACCAGCCTGAGGCAGCCACAGCCTCAGACATTAGACGCTAACTAGCTAGCAAGCAGATGTTACCTTGGCAGCAGCAGCTGCGTCTGTACCATTCAAGAGCAAGATGGTGACAATGGTTGGATGGCCAAGTATCGCAGCCCCAAAAAGCACGGTCTCGCCCTGCAATGCAGAGTAGCATTTCTAATGGCTCAACATACAGAGGCGTACATGTACAACGTAGAAATTCTCAGTAATTGTACTTAGTAGTCTACTAGCCCCAGTCAACAAGATCACCTCCTTTTGCGATATGTATTGTTGGCATGCCTCTTGATGCTCACCTTCTTGTCAGTGGCTTTGGCATCAGCACCATAATCCAGTAGCATCTGAACAACTGTTGGTTTGTCAGATGTGGCTGCAATGTGAAGAGGTGATACACCCTGTACATGTAGCAGCCATATGAATGTCATGAGTGAGTTGTGTACTTGAGCAAAGAGCACTACAGACGTGGTCGGCATGGCAAATGATTGGTGCAGAGCGCTGATGAAGGTATGGGAGCATACAAGTTGTATAGGTACAGTCAACAGCCTGTTTTGCATTTGTGGTAACAGAATTTTAAAGGACCTCAACATAGACATGTATTTTGACATTTGTCTTGTGAGAAAGGGTCACAGACATAGCATGAACATCAGAAATGACAGCGCAACATATGCTCTACTTTCAGCCTGACAGGCCAGTACGCACAACACAATGACTTTGTACTCACATCCTTGCTTGCAGCTTTGGGATCAGCTCCATGTATCAGCAGAAGCTCAATGATGCGGCTGTCCTGTCGCATGCCCCGAGTCTCGCTAGCATAGCGAAGCTCACCTATTGACCCCAATTGCATCCCAGCCATGTCTGCGCATGCCTCAAGCAGGGCTGACCAGTCCTGCACCAACATATTCTGTAATCCAAGCGCCTGCATGCTAAAAGTTGCTCCCCCGATCTTGTAGAGACCACACAAGATGGCGCTGAGCACATGGCATGGTGCGGCCATGGTAAGCAGACATTCAATGGGCAAACATGTGATAGACAGTGCAGAAACATGTATGCATGCAGATGCTGCTGTGTTTGTATATCCTACCGGTACCGAATGATCTGTTGCATTTACATCAGCTCCACGGTGTAGAAGAACTTCCACTGCTCCGGTCAAACCAAATGCGACTGCCAAGTACAAGGGCAGTCTCCCCTGCAACAGCAAGCTGCTGCATCAGGCACCAACAGAAGAGAGAATGGTGGCAAACAGCAAAATGATGAGCTTTGCAGCCAAGCAATGTAGACACAAGCCAGACCTTTTCACTTGTTCTTGCAACAGGCAAATGGACATGTTGCATGAGTTTGCTTGTGTTTGCCAAGTTCAGTGCAGACAGCCCAAAATTGCCTGGACACATTGCCATGACTGTAGCTAAAGCAGATGACATGCAATCTGTAATGGTGAGCAGACCTCTCCATCCACCGCGTTTACATCTGCCCCATGCATCAGCAATGTTTCAATCAAGAGGCGTGTTGCACCATGCTCCTTGGTTCCGACCACACCAAGTGATCCCGACCAGCAGCCATATACTGCCATATGAAGAGCAGTGTTTCCCTGCTTGCAACATGTCATATACATGTCAGCTTAGTGACCACTTTCCTATGCTTGCCTGAGTAACACAGCTTGACTTCTGGTTGAACAAAGCACTCTGCCTCTATGGCAAGCGTCTAAGGCGTGGGCAAACTCACTATGTGCAAAGAGTGCAGGTCTGCTATGGCCAAGGTCTGGCACTGTATGGCAATGCCACAATGTCTTGCATACTTCAGCATTGCAACATTCCAGGCGCAAAGAGCAGGCATTGGTTGTATTGGATAGGCAGAGCACAAGACAAGGGCACTCACTGCGTTATCCTTGGCACGTGCATCAGCTTCATGACCCAGCAGTGCATCAACCACATCGCTGATCACGACTGTCATGATCAATTGCTGCAATGATGAGTGGCGATCGCCCCTGAATTCACGCACAAAATCACAGGCAGTGGATGCCATCCATCGCACATGCACAACAGTCAAACGAAGCTGCCAAGGACTGAAATCTCACTGCTGCAGTCAGTTCAATGTGGAAACAGTAGGCTCATTGTAGCGACAACAGCCTCAAAGATTTGACAGTAGTCTCAATGCAGTGACAATGATGTCAGTTGCTACAGGCTGCCTTTGTGAGGCCACCGCTTAACATGTGCTGAGCAGCAAACCACACCTCGTTATCCCTTGCATTGATGTCAGCGCCATGAGACACCAGCATGTGCACAATGGTTGGATAAGCAGCTTTGTTCTGGGGAATAACAGCATTCCAGCGAGCCAGGACTGGCTCCAAAAAAGCAAGCCAAAGATGGAGCTCGTCGTTCCTTCTCACGGCCCCATGACAAGCCACGTGCAAGGCTGATTCGCCTGATTCTACCGACTTGTCCATGACATCAGCTCCATGAGACAGCAGGAGGGTCACTATGTCAGCATGAGCAATAAGAGCAGCAAGGTGCAGAGGTGACCAGCCCTGCAGTGTCAAGTATCAAAAGCAGAATGTTGGGACCAGAATGTGTGATACAAAATAACCGTGCGTCTTAATGGGTAAAGCAAGTAGTTTGGAAGAGTTGCTGCCTTACACAGCTTCACAAGGGACATGTGAGCACCTGTGGCAGGTTGGACCGTAGTGTACACTGAATATGTCAAAGATTTGGTTGAGGCAGATGAGTCTGACTCAAAACACAGCTTCATGCATTACTGTTGGTATGCTGACTGCCAAAATAGGGCCGGATGCCGGAAATTATGCAAGACAGTACAAAACGTGGTCAAAAGAGTGAGTGAGTGAGTGAGTGAGTGAGCGAGCGAGTGAGTGAGCGAGCAGGGAGCGAGTGAGTGAGTGAGGGAATGAGTGAGTGAGTGAGTGAGCGAGCAGGGAGCGAGTGAGTGAGTGAGGGAATGAGTGAGTGAGGAAACGAGTGAGTGAGGGAGCGAGGGAGTGAGTGGGTCTTGCCTGCCTGCTCTTGGCATCGACAGTTGTTCCATTTGAGAGCAGCAGTACTGCCAAGTCTGCATGACCTAACAAGACCGCCCAGTGGATGAGTGTCAGTCCCTGCAATAAGTTCAGGTCAAGGTAATTGTCCACACCCTTAATAGGGCTAAGCACAACGCATAATGCCAGCTGCAGTCACATGACTTGTGAGCACAAGCACTGCTGCAAAGAGCTCAATGTCAACCTGATGTACAAATTCAGGAAAACAGGACAACATGGGGAGCTTTGATGAATGTGCAAAGGCATGTATCTGCATGCACAGACAGACGGCACTTGCCGTAGCGTCCTCTGAAGTTGCGCTGGCACCATATGACAACAACTTCACAGCTGACTGCAAAGAGTGCTTCGTTGCCAGTACTGCATAAGCCAATGGAGTAAAGCCCTACAACAGCATCTGAACAGTGTTTACACTGCACATCAAGCATGCCTACAACTTGGTATGTCTGACAGTCATACATACGCGGCTGAGCACCTGAGATAAGGACACATGCAACAAGCAGGCTGATGCAAGGACAGACGTTTGAAGTAGACAAGTGTTGTCTTCACATACAGCAAGCCCATCAGATGTCCAATGCTGTAGACAGATCTACCATGTCATTATGAAGATGTCATACTATTGGCATGATGCTTGCACAATGAATGCTGATTACAGCATGAGTTTACCAGGTCATCTCTGGCATTTGCATCTGCTCCATGAGCCAGCAGTGCTTCGGCCATGTGCTCATCATTACCATGATGCTCTATAGCATAATGTAGCGGTGTTGCACCCTGCAGCACGCATTGAGACATTTTCAGCAAGGTGTGAAGAATAATTGCGCACATACCCATTGCTTTCTGCTGACCAAGCAAGCATAGTCTTGAGATGATGTTGCGCTGTGTGGAGTGTTTGAATGCAAGGCAGAAGCTGATGTCAGCTGGAAAACAGCTGGTCAAGGTAACAAAGCCACCTTAGCATACAACAGAAATCAGCATCAAGCACACATTCTGAAGATGACAGCAATCTGTCTGCCTGATAGGGAGTTGCAAGTTAAGAGTGTGGCAAGAGCTCACTGATTTGTCCCTGCAGTTGGGATTCGCTTGCAGCAGGAGCAGACTTTCGACGCACTCGATGTGTCCAGTTCCGACAGCCAAGTGCAGGGGGCTGTGACCCTGCAATGACAACCTTGCATCAGTATACAATGGCAAAGGCGCATCTGCTGCTAAGGCTGCCAGAACGTGCATATGCTGCAAGGTGATGGAAGCAGTTGCTCAAGCACAAGATGCAGTGTGCATCAGCTACCTCGGCATTCTGCGCATTTGCATCTGCATGCTGCCTCAGAAGCATAGCCACCACTCCTATGCAGCCACAAGATGCAGCCCAATGCAGGGGAGTTGCGCCCTGCACACAACACAGACATGATCAATGACTGTGCTATGCAATTAGACCCATGCTCGTGGTGCCAACTTCATTGTGCTATTAGGCTGTCAGATGAAACAAGAGACATTCAGCTCAAATGCCATAAATGCTTTGTAAGATGACTGAGATGCGCAGCCCATCGATTGACCCACTCTGTGATCGCTGCTGGCAATATCAGCTCCATGTTGCAAAAGCTCACGGGCAACAGCCTCAGTTGCCGCTGCATGCAATGCTGTTCCACCCTGCAGCATACCCAGGTACTGTTGCCTTTGCATTTCTGCGGCAACAAGCCACACAGGTGCACATGGTCGTGAGCGACGTGCATCTTTGAAGCACAAACACATGCTGGTGCAGAGCACAAACAGCTGCAGTGGTCACACCTTAGAGCATCTCAGAGCCACGTCAGCACCATGCGCCAGCAATGCCTGGACAATCTGCAGATGACCAAATTGGGCAGCAAGATACAGAGGTGTGCATCCCTGCACAGCAAATTCAGACTCAGGTCCACAACGCTCAACTGCTGGACAAATCAGACCACAGCCATTCCAACACAAATCAGCAAGCTTCTTTTCTGCTCTAAAAATTACAGGAACCGCACCTCGAAGTATGTGCCCTTGAGCTCAGGGCCTCTGTAGTCAACTTCCGCGCCTCTAGACGCCAGCAAATTATTCAGCAACACCAGGTCACCATTGCAGGCGGAGAAGTGCAGAAACTTCATTGCACTGGTGAGCCCGCCCATGGCAAACCACGGCAAACCAAAGCTAAAAGCGATTATACGTCACTCCGGAGGATCCTGACTTGCAAACTCCAGCAGTACTTCTCATACCGGCCAGTGCTGCCCAGACCGCTGCACCGAAATCGCTCACAGCCTGGTGATGTTGCACCACCTTCGAGCTCTTGCATGCGCATCGGTCATGCAAGAGTAAGTTCTCTGTCCGCCATTGCAGCTGATCGCAACACTCTGCTTCACAGCGACGGTTCGCAGGTCAATCGACGGTTGACCTGATGCTGCAGGCTGCACTTTTCAGACGACCTCAGGACGGCGCTGATCCTGTCACAGAGCGATTACAGATCTAAAGGGCAGCGTGATTATGCTAGATAGATAGTCCAAAATGGTCTGCACCTGGCCCCAACGTCAGGTGTAGCTCGGCTGTATCTGCTTTGCATGGGTGGCTCTCGCACTTGAGTTGCATACAGAAGACACTATGAGCCTGAAGTGTCAGAAGCTAGTTTGCAAAACTTGCAGTCCCACATTGCGTAATGCCGCTTGAGCGAAAAGGTCTGGTCAACCCCTACATCTTTGAAGCACTCTTGCTTGTTGTTACCAGACAGTGCATAGCCGCAAGGCAATGCCATGGGTTTGGCTGGTGTAGGCATGGCTGTCTGCACTGCAACCTGCTTATCATGGCTGAGCCACAGAGGCCTTGCTGTGAACACTCTTCTGGACACATGTTGTATGTATACTGTGCATCATGCATGGACTGCAATGCCTGAACAGTTTCTAGATTCTTGATCATCTGCAGTCCACATCTGCCTACTTCTTGAATTGCTGCAAGTTGCAGCCCCAATACTAAACAGGTTGCTTTGACTGCCTTGTTTTGTGACTTGTCTTTGATTTGCAGAAGCATTCTTGCATGCTGTTACCAGACAGTGCATAGGCGCAAGGCTATGCCACAGGGATGGCTGGTGTACACATGGCTGTCTGCATTGCACCTTGCCTGTCATGGCTGAGCCACTGTAGCGTGTTTGGTGTGACACCTTCAGCAAGCTGAGATACAGCCTTGTTGCAGTTACTCTTGAAAGGAACTTTCTGGACACATGTTATATGTGTCCAATGCACTGTGCACTTATTGGAATGCTGCTATATGCTGGACAACTCGAGGCCTGAATTTGATTTAGTGATGGTTGGCAATCGTGCAAAGTTTGAAAGTGAGCAAAACTGAAATGACACAATGCTTCACCAAAAGAGACGCCTGGGATGATACGTTTCGGCTGTGTTCTGGTATGCACTGTGCACAGGCATCAGGCATAGCAAAATGCAATTACTACTGCAGCTTCTAGCGCTGTCAATATCATGTGGTGAAGGATGGGCATTGCGCAGCATGTCGCTGATGTTGGCACAGTTGCTGTGCTCGGCTAGACTGATTGCTGTGCAGCCCTGCATAAGCCAAAGCATCTGGTCTATCACTGTTTGTGCGGGCTGGCATGACATGATCAAGTGCCAAAGCATCTGGTCTATCAACGTTTGTGCGGGCAGGCATGACATGACATGATCAAGTGACAAAGGCATTGCTGTGATCGACCATTATCATGTGATGTCATGCCAATGCCGTTGCTGGCTGTAGATTCAGTATCTACAGTGACTGTCAAACTTCAGCAATGTAAATTGCAAACTTGAAAAACAATTGCAAGTTGCATACGATGGTACAGCTTGTATACCCGATTGTCAATACAGCTGGGTCAGCACCATGAGTCAGCAGTAGCCTCACGCTCTCAGCATTCTTGATGGCACGCACAGTCACTAGCAACATTTTAAAGCCCTGCAGGCAAAAGATATCATGTAAGCATCTGATGTCAACAAATTGGCGCATTATGCCAAACGCTTGCCTGTGCGCCATGTTACTTGATTGTTTGCTATTTCACTTTTCACTTCGACAAGGACAGGTTATTACCTCAGGATCTTGAGCCATGTGACATGTTATTCAATTGCATGATGTTTTGACAATTTTGGCAAGGACAAGTGATTACCTCAGGATCTTGAGCCATGGCAAGCCAATCATGATTGTGAGTTGTTTCCACTCTCACTTCGCTGCCACACGCCACTGCTCGATGCAAAGCAGTTTGACCCTGTACAAGCGTATCTGAAAGTCGATCAAGCATCCAGTGAATGCGGACAAGCCACAGTCGCAATAAATGAGATACTGTGCTGACACAAGACCACACTTTAGCAGAGAATAGACACTGTCGTGCGAAAGTCAGCTTGACTCACGCTGCCATCCACAGCGTTTGGGTCTGCCCCACAAGACAAAAGAAGCCTCAATGTCTCAGGAGACTCTCTTGACGCAGCCATGTGCAAAGGTGACTGTCCCTGCTGATACCACAGGCGCAACATCAACAACCATACAAGCATGTCTTTTGACTCAATTTATTAATATGCGCGTTGCAAGATGGTGCCACATTGGGCATGCCACATTGAGTTGCTGGTGAATTGTCAGAGAAAATGTTATGGTATCAACTGGACAGTAGTGTTCATCAGAAGCAACCAGTATTCAGCAGATGCAACCAGTAAAACAGTTCATCTGTACACAGTCATGTCCATTGACCCTCAGAATCTTTGCCAGCAATTTGTTCAATATGTATACAGTCTAGACAGTGCAATTGATGAGCAATAATGCGAGACAAGACCTGGCTTACCTTGTGATTGGTTGCATTCACCCTGGCACCATGTGACAGCAATATCTCAACCAAGTCGGGATGCTCATGCTGCACCGCAGTGTGCAGAGGGGTCAGTCCCTGAAGCAACACAAACAGAAGTCATACATATTCAGCTCATGGCTATTATGCTGTATGTGCAAGTCATTGCAGACTCCAATCCCTTCAATCATTGGTGTTACGTTGGTGTTGCATTCTAAACAGAGACACTGTTGTGCACTCAAAGCATGCAGCATTTCAAGAACTGGTACAGCTGCCTCATCAAACGGAAGAAATCTGCTGGCAGGTTGGCAAAGTATGCAAGTTGCAGGTGGATGAACTCCTACAGGAGCATTAGCCATGAAGCTGACATTAATCTTGATTTGAAAGTCTTACCTCATCATCAACAGCTTCCAAGTCAGCTCCAGCAGACAGCAGCTGGCTCAGGACTGCTGCAAGCCTCTTCAACTCTGCATTAATATGCGGGTGCATACATCCCTGCGCAAGAATGCATGCATGGCATTGCAAACTATGCAATTAGCCACAGTGAGCACAGGTCAGGTTTTGCACAAAGAGCTTCTAGCATGTCAGAGCAGGCCGTGTTGTGCATTGTATGACTGATGCACTGCCTCTTTTGCTCAACGCCATAACATGCTGACCATGCAAAGCTTGATGCAATGCCATGCATACAATACATGAGCAACAGCTCATGCAAAGCTTGATGCAATTGCAATGACATGCATACAATACATGAGCAACAGCTCATGCAAAGCTCAGGCAAAGGCCCTGGTGCCGGGGCGCCGCAGCTTTTTCTTGACATACATGCAGTTTATGTATATCTGTAGAAGAGCAGGACAGTGCTCAGAAGCTGAGGGTCTACCGATTGATCCTTCTGTTTACGATACAAGTGAGCCGCCATCTCCAACTGGTCACCCTGGGCCAGATGATGAAGAGCAGTCTTGCTGTGCACCTGGGGACAAAGCACTCAAGCCATGAGAAAGCTGCCAAGCGCCAAAGCATTAGCTGGTGGAGCAGTCATGCATGCATCCGCCTAGGGGTGCTATACACTGCTGTTGGCATCAAGGGCCCCGAGGCAGCCCTGAGGTCATTAGAGCCTCAGACAGATCTTGACTGGCCAGCATGCAGTCTTTACCTTATCTTTGGCAGCTGTGTCTGCGCCATGTGAGAGTAACAGGCTGACAATTGCTCGAGGGCTAAACACGGCAGCACTCATCAATACAGTCTCACCCTGCAAGAAAACAACATTGCTCAAGTTTCAATGTACACAAGCATGCAATACAGAACAACTGCACTGATCCCTTGATGTGCCTTCCCCTAACAGGTGTCTTCCCCTATAGACTCCAGTATGTACAGCCTGACTAGCTCCTTGTGCAATATCCTGTTATGGCAGTCAGCAGCCTATCAACGATTGTACATAGAACCTGTTTTGATCCAGCTGATGTCTCTGAGCCTCAGTTCAGATATGATGTTAGGCTGTTTGCAGCTTTTTAGGAGGTTTCTTCAATCACTCAGTGTGCCATAAATGTTACACAGATAGGTCATCTATTTCACCAGCTCATAATTCATCAGTTCGACTTTGGACGCCTAAACAGGACTGTGCAGTTTGTACCTGAACAATTCAGCCTTGTCACACTACAGTCTGAGTCACACATCCTACTGCTGACTGCATTGCTGCAGCTGGCGTGTCATGCAGTGCCCAGAAAGAAAAGAAAGACAAAATTGTGCTTCTCAGCGATCATGACGGGAGCCATCTGAGGCTGCAGGCCGGAGTATGCAGCGCTCACCTTCTTGTCTTTGGCTTTGACATCAGCACCGTGGTTCGGTAGCATCTTCAGATTAGCTGACATTCCAGAGAATGCTGCATAGTGAAGAGGTGTTGTACCCTGTGGCAGCCATGCTATCAGTATGTCGTGCATCCAATACTCAAATCCCGGTTTTTGCTTGATGGGTGTGGCAAACATGATTGGCATGGAAACTTTGTGGTGCATAGTGCATATGATGGTGTGGGGGTGGGCAGGTAACTTGTCTGGGTCCACCAGGCAGCGAATACATAATATCACGCATAATGTCATGTATGCGCTGACCCAGTCAAGTTCCCTGCCTAGCACCTGGCATGCCCTATTTGACCCTCTTAAGATGCATCACGGTGTCACACATAGGGTGGCCACTTATGCTCAGCCTTTGGCCATACATGAGCATGGCCCATGTCTGCAAAGACTTGTGCCCACTCAAACTCAGCAGATGACTGCAATGTCAATATTTCGGCCATGCCAATTAAGTAAAGAGCATCTACATTTACATCAAAACTGGTAAGAAGCTGAACATCATGACTGCTTACATCTGGGTTCCCACCATTGGGATCAGCTCCATGTGACAGCAGAAGCGCAATGATGCGGCTGTCAGCACGCTTGGCGCTGGATCCAGGAGCTGAGCGAAGCTGGCCTGTTGGCCCCTGTTGTCTCCCTGATAAGTCTAGACATGCCAAACACAGAGCAGTCCAGTTCTGCACAGAACTAGCATTGTGACAAAATGTCTGAATGCCTGACAATGCTCATGTAGACACCAACAAGATGCGTTTGATAAGCAAACAACACTCAACAGCAGTGCAAAAGCAGCCTGGTCAATGCAGATGATGTAGTGTTGACTTGACCGCAGCACAATGTGTATCCACGTCAGCTCCATGGTCTAGCAAGACTTCAACTGCTTTGGTGAAGCTATTGAGGACTGCTACATACAGGGGTGTTTGCCCCTGCAACAAAAGACAGTCGCATCACGCATTAGCAAACTCCAAGACCTACATCAAATCAATGAGCTTGTGCAGCCAAGCATAATGCACACACGCCAGATTGTGTCATTTTTACTTATCATAATATGAAGCTCAAAGAATGGGTGGGCACTGCTGAGCCGCTTGTACTTGGCTCGGCGCTGCTAAACTGCTTATATTGGACAAAGATCATACACACCATTTACATATAGAGTAGACATTCTGCCACTGACTCATGGCCATGCAGATGGGTGATCTCATGAGAGCCAACCTGTAACAATGTCCTTCCTACATGCAGCCTTGGTCATGGGGCTCATGGGGACCTACTTGACAGTTTGCATGAGCAGTGTTGAGCAACATGCCTTACCTTACTGTCCCTTGCATTGATGTCAGCGCCATGAGACACCAGAATGTTCACAATGTCTGGGTAAGCAGCTTTATTCTGAAGGACCTCAGGATGGACTTGTTCTTCCCATTCGAATTCAGCCCCTTGACACACCATATGCAGGAGTGTCATGCCTGATCCTGGCCGTCTGTCCAAGACATCAGCCCCATGTGACAGCAAGAGGGCCACCGTTTCAGCATGACCAGCAGCACAAGCAAGGTGCAGAGGTGACCAGCCCTGCAGTGTCATGCACCAACAACAGGTTCTCAACGACCAGAATGTGTCACTTGGGTGCTCAGATGGGCAAGACATGCATTCCAAAAGGATCGTCTTAGACAGCTTTGCACATGAGCTACTGTCACAGGATATATTGCATGCTATGTGGGCACTGCCTTGCACATTGACTGTGGCAAATCTTACCTGTTTATTCTTGACAGAGACTGTTGCTCCATTTGAGAGCAGCAATTGCATCAGATCTGCATGACCTAACACAGCTGCCCAATGGACAAGTGACACTCCCTGCAACACACCTGGATCACCTCGCATCTGTTGACCGCATTGTGATCAAATCCAGTTCTGTCCACACTCAATTCTGTCCACACTCATACATTATGTGAGTACAGCCTGCCAAGATACATAAAGCCAAATGCACTAACCTCGTCTGCAAGTACAAGCACTGCAATGCAAAGCTCAAGTCACACACCGGTGAATGTGATGATGCACAGCTCACAAAATGTGTCAACAATGGAGGTCTTTATAGATGTGCAATCACGACAGTCACTCATGCACAGAAGGGATAGGACTTGCCTCAGTGTCCTCTGAGGTTGCGCTGGCACCATGAGACAACAATTTCACAGCTGTCTGCAAACTGTTCAGCAACACAGCAACAGCCAAAGGAGTCAAGCCCTACAGCCGCATCACTACAGCATTCAAAAGCGCGCATGCTTGCATCGCAGTGCAGAGCATGCATGTGTGCAGATTGTTGTGCCTGAAAGTGATGAACATGTAGCTGCGCACCTGGATTCAGGGCACCTGCAACAAGCAGGTGAAATCAAGAGCATGCATCAACAAAGTCTCTCTTAACGGACATATGGCAAGCCCTTGGTAGGTCAAAGTCTGTGGACAGGCAGACCATGTCATGTCATATTGGCACGCTGTCAGTATTCATGATCAGAACACAGCTTTACCAAAAGGCTTCTGGCGTCTACTTCTGCTTTAGCTTGGAGTGCATCGATCATGCGCATGTTGTCGCCATTATACTCTATAGCAAGATGTAGCGGCGTTCTACCCTGCAGCACGGATTGAAACATGATCATCCCCAATGTACTTCAACACATGCACATGAACTCATTGTTTGCTGCCACTCAAATATGCAGGAACTCGATGTTATGTTTGCACAAGGGCTGTGTGTTTTCAATGCAGACCTGAAGTTGATTTGAGCTCACAAAGCATTGCTGACAAGGTATATGAACAACCAGCAACATATGGGGGATGATAGCAATCTGTGTGTGCCATATGGACTTGCAAGTTGAGATCATGACAAGACTGATTCCTGCAATCAGGATGTACTTGGCACAGAAGCAGACGATAACACATGCTGTCTGCCCAGTCACGACAGCTAAATGCAGCGCGCTGTCACAGTGTGGCCCTGCACTGACAACTTTGTAGCACGAGCATACAATGTACACACTGCAACTGCTGCCGTTGGAAATTACATGTGCTGCAAGGTGGTGGAAGGTTTTGCTCAAGCACAATACTCATTGTGCATAAGCTCACCCTGACATCCTGCACATTTGCATCTACATGCTGTTTCAATAGCATAATCACTACGTCTGTGTGGCCCAGACTAGCAGCCACATGCAGGGGAGTTTCGCCTTGCACGTGAAGTGCCACTGCTTGCTAAGTTAGGCAAGTCTACATTTAACAATTTATTGCAAAAAAAATGCCATGCTTCTGCACAAGCATGTTGTAACTTGCACGGCACGTTGACATGTTCGTGCTGTTGTGCTGCAAAATGATCACATATGCAATCAGACAAAGCACCATGTGTTGTATATAAAGTGGTCTCCGTGCACACCTAAGCTAGGATGGACGCAATAGTAAACAGTAGTTTTGCTGTACACAAGCCTGTTCTGAGCAGGATGAGTTGAGCGAGACTCACCCTATCATCCCTGCTTGCAATGTCGGCTCCATGTTTCAAAAGCTCAACAGCTACTGATTTGCATGCAGCTACATGCAGCGCAGTCACACCCTGCAACACACTCAGGTATCGTTACCTTGCGCCCTCTGGGCAGCAACACAATGCACATGGGCATTGGCAGTGTGCACCTGAGATAAGCACACATTTGCTGGTGCAGAGCACAAACATGGTGGAGTGGTCATACATTGGAGCATCTCATGGCCACGTCAGCCCCATGTGCCAGCAAAGACTGGACAATCTCCAAGTGACCACTCAGGGCAGCAGCATAGAGAGGAGTCTTGCCTTGCACAGCACAGCAAGACACACTTCCACAAGGCTCCAGGCACTGTGGAACCAGGCAGACCACTTTCTCTCCTGGCACACGTGTGAAATATGCTCCTTGCAATGCAAGATGCCAGAGCCGCACCTCAATCTTGTGATCAGCTTCGATGCCTCTTGACGCCAGCAAATTGTTCAGCAACACCAGGTCACCAGTGAGAGCGCAGCGAATCAAGAACTGCATAGCACCCAAGACTCCGTCAGCGGAGGTTGATGCAAAGCAAGGTCTTTGGATCGTACCTCTTTTTGTAGAGCAAGACCCCTCGAACCGACCATTGCTGCAGAGACCTTTGCGCCGGGGTGCTTAGTTGCCCCCTTTACAGCCTGGTGACCACGGGCTGACGACGTGTCACCACTTTCGAGACTGTGCATGCGCATCGTTGCTCAATCAGCAGTGAGTCTTGTATCTGCCGTTGCAACCAGCTGCCGGTCTGATGACTAGTTGCAGCAGCGCTTGCAAGCCTCAAATAGCGACGTTTCGGAGGCCAAACGACCTGTATAGTCACTCTTCTTCTGTTTAGGACTGTGTTGCATCTAGCCTATGCTAAGAGCCAGCAAAGAGGCCAGCTGACATTGGATCTGCTCCTGACAGCGACTCATGGCTGCAGACACCTGCTCACAGCACAGCAAGCTAAGGCTTGTGCACAGAATCCACCAAAATGGTCATTTCAGCAATAGCAAAGGACGACACTCAATAAGTCTGCCATACGCCCCTGTGCGCACGTGCCTGCATATGCTCAGAGACACAGCTGGGTGAAAGCAAAGTGTTGCTGAACTTCACTTAGTCACTATGCTTGACCACCCGGCTGTCATTGCATCAAGCTCGGACATTCATGCTGCACGCTACCAAACCCTATAGGTCCTCTGAGATCATCACAAACCATGACAAAGACTTGCACAGCTTCATATCGTGTCACCTATCTGCTTTGGCGCTGCACTGTGTATGACTATCAAGAGCAATGAGACATGATCAAGTAAATAGCATTGGGCCATACAAACGTTTAGTTAACTATAAATGATGTGCACATCACTGACCTGCTCATCGGTGACTCCATGGCCAGCTGCCGCCAGTTTGCAAAACGTGAAGTCCCACATTGCGTGATGCAGCTTGAGCAGAAAACTTTGTTCACCCCCTGTCCTGAGGTCAACCCTTTCATCTTTGAATTTGGCGCCAGCACAATGAAGAGCGTTCACGACCTGCAAACATTGAGTTTGCTTGGAAAATGGCATGTGCTTTGGAAATCGTTGAGCAAAAGCTGATCACAACGTGTTCCCTGACAACAAACCTATTTGGGAACGCTGGGTCCTGTCTGAGTACTCACTAGTGTCTAGCTGCCAACTGAGCTAGACACTCAGACAAGGAGCTGCTGGGATGTAATGCACACGTTAATGCATTCGAGCTGGCTTCAGATCTGCTGAGCATCTGCAGTCCACCTCCTCTAATTGTGAATTTGCTGCAAGTTGCAGCCTGCAACAGTGCTGTGGAACAGTCACAGGTGGGGACGATTCTTGTAATTCCTTGTCAGGCAGGGAGGCTACGCCGTGCGCGTAGTCGACCGATTGCTTTCCTGTACGGCTTTATGCCCAGGCTGACATGTATCCTTCACTCACACATCTATATTGATATTCACAACACCAGATCAGCTGACAGCAGATTCCAGATTATCTCTATCACACCAGCAGCGTCAGTGACAGCAACAGCAACCTCAACAGCAGTGACATAAGCAGTAGCCACAGCAGCAGCAACAGCCAGCAGCGGATATTGGCATGGTGAGGACAATCTGGAGCCCTTTTTGGGCCTGAGGTGACGGCAGCAAACAGCAACTGCCTGGTTCTATATGCCAATTCGCTTCTCTGCTTGCTTTGTTTCATTTATCTTGCCAGTGTCTGTATGGCGTGTGCTGGTATGCACAGCTTGCACTGCATGTGCACCCATATAGGTACATATATGTGCATTTCACACCTCTGTGGTGCCAGTCATATTATGCCATATTTCAGCTTGATGGTTGGACCATGCACAAATAACCTGAATTGTGGCATGCAGTATGCGTACTGCAATGCACCTATGTACAGCTTGAGTCATAAGTTGTGATCCGTGGCTTGAGGTATTCAGACTTGCGACATTGCTGTGAGCGAAGCGCTCAATGTATGCCCTGGTGCGAACAGGCGTAGCTAGCCAACCAGCACACCTTTCT
>JAABUP010002761.1_pt1 | contig 32933 bp, 43 predicted proteins | sample 5559201 | NCBI WGS metagenome assembly JAABUP01 (sample SAMN10711887, study PRJNA513373) | rock metagenome | isolation source: Antarctica rocks | place: Antarctica
GACAGTTGTTGTGCATTGTGCCATGTCTGAGGAGCCTTGCAAGTGATAACAGATGCAGTGTGACTTAACTGTGATGGCAGACAGTTGTTGTGCATTGTGCCATGTCTGAGGAGCCATGCAGTGATGACAGATGCAGTGCAGGGGAGGGGGGGGGGGGTGACCCACCTGATGGCAGGCAGGTGCTGAGCAATGAGCCATGTCTGAGGAGCCATACAGTGAGTGGGACTTGATTGTGATGGTAGGCATTTGTTGTGCATTGTGCCATGTTTGAGGAGCCATGCAATGATGACAGATGCAGTACAGGGGGACCCACCTGATGGCAGGCAGGTGCTGAGCAATGTGCCATGTCTGAGGAGCCATGCAGTGACGACAAATGCAGTGGTAATCAATTGTGATGATCGGCAGTTATTATGCATTGTGCCATGTCTGAGGAACCATGCAGTGATGACAGATGCAGTGCAGTGGGTCCCACTTAATGGGCAGGCAGGTGTTGTGTATTGTGCCATGTCTGAGGAGCCATGTAGTGATGACAGATGCAGTGCAGTGATGACAGATGCAGTGCAGTGATGACAGATGCAGTGCAGTGATGACAGATTCAGTGCAGGGGGACCCACCTGATGGCAGGCAGGTGTTGGGCGATGTGCCATGTGGGCGCTTCCACCTCCACCAGGTCCACACTGGCCAGCCCAAAGACTGGCTCGTCTGCTTCTATCTTCTTCTTGTCCTGCACATCACATATGCTGGATTGGGATCACATCAGGCGCATGAAGCCCTCAGCCACATCAGCAGCAGCAGCAGCAGCAGCTGTGCCAAAGCTGCGTGTCTTGGCAAGATACATGAGGTGCTGCCTTAACACTTATGCAAGCAGCTCATAGCATGTTGATGATTGTCTATGCTATGTGCAAAAGCACATTTGTCATTGGTATGGCCTTATGCAAGAGTGCAAGTTCAGCTGCATGCTGCTTTGTTTTGGTCAAAGATGGGCCTTTGTACGTGCCTTTGCCTTACACAATGTAACTCAAACATGCTGTGTCTGCTTGACAAAGTTGGTAGCGTAGCATATCCTGGCACAGCTACAAGGTGTACGGCAAGGTGTGTCTGACCTCACAATGCAAACCCCATCTGATCCACTGCAGAACACATATGATGTGCAGCTGACAGCACCCTGATTTTCGACTTCACACTGTACCTCAGCTCCAGGAGGCTCCTGCCATGATTGCTGAAAAGCTTTTTTTCTTCTTTTTTTTCTTCTTTTTTTTTTTCTTTTCTTTTTCTTTTTCTTTTCTTTCCTTTCTTACACTGTACCTTGAGGTAAGTCTGGCCTCTGACTTTGTAGCCAGCGGCCCCAGGGCAGCTCCAGTACTTGGGATCACATGTGCCCAGGTTTGCTGGGGCATCCTGTGTGGCAGGCCCACCGCCGTCACCCTCCTCCCCAGCTGTGGCCACCGTTTCCCTGTCAGCATTCACATGCTGCACCAGAGGCTCTGCACTGCTGCTGGCATCTGCCACCAGGTTTGTACGAACTGCTGCCAGCCTGAATGGAGAGCGATAGACAGTGGTAGATGCAGCTGAAGGCGCTGTTGCGAGTCTAGTCAAGTTACACTTTTGTGCTGCAATTGTGAGTGAACAACATCATGATGAAGGGCTTCAGTAGCAGTGTTGTATGCTCCTGATTATAGGGACAAGCAGTGTAGAGAAATGTTGGAACAGTCTTGAATCAACAGCGTCTGAAGTCAAAAGTTTATCCAGCATGCCACTTGGGGTCATATACCATTGGCATGATGACTTTTATGATGCAGGTATGGGTTGCATTTATGGCCAGTGCAGCATACTTGGTGCATCAAGTGTCTCATGCATGCAGCATCTCATCAAGCCAACATTCTACAATGGGTGCATGATGTGCTCATGTGTCACATCCTTTTGGCATCAGTCAACATGATGCAGCAACATGGCATGGTGAAGCAAACAAAAGCAGTAGAGCCAGTGGTCAGATACAATCTGGGTCAAGTCAGAAAGCAGCAGATGGTCACTGCAGGATGTTTTCAGGCCAAATCAAGAGTCTTGATTTGCAATGATCAGTTCGCCAACACCAGGCTGAAATGCTGGCTTGAAACAGCAACAACAGGAATAACAATAATATTAACAACAATAATAAATAAAGGTGATGTTTATGCTTTCTGTCCTGTGCAGCACAAGATGCACTGAACTTGTGTTGCAGCACAAGTGTCCAGCTGTTACTTGCTGGGCTGGAATGCAGATGCACTTGGGGTGGCGCTTACTTGCTGGGCTGGAAAGCAGATGCGTTCCAGTTGCGGCTGTCCATGCTCTTTGAGCGCATCACCGTGGTTGTGGTGCGCTCATACTTCTCAGGGTCACTCTGCTGCCCCATGCTGAAGGGCTTCACCGTGAACCGGTCCTGCTCCACCTGCACCAAAAGAACGGTTTGAGAAATACATATTTTGAGCATCACAAAATTAAAGTTATATTATATTATAAGTAAATGTATCATTATACGTTTAATTTTTGTTCACAACCCTGCTGCTTTGGAGCCTATGTATACATAAATGTGGCAGCGATGTGCTGATGCAGATGCTTGTCAGGATTACTCTGCTGCCACATGCTGCAAGACTGCATTGCAAACCGATCCTGCTGCTGCAAAGAAAGAAGCCTGGAAATTTTGAGTTGTAAGAATGAATGGTGGTGTTCTCATGCACCATTTGAGAAGAGCTTGCATGTAAAGTGATGCTGCTTTACCGGCAGACAAAAGAACAGATTGTCATCCAACCAGCACAGAACCAGCTTGAACTGCAGACAAAGAATGATCATCTATTCACGAGATGCATGCATATATTGTGTCTCAGGGCAATGACAGACATCTTGGATCAGATCAGACTTGACAGCCATGTATATCCCCCATGGTGTGATGAAGCAAAACCTACAAACACTAGAGAAAAGCCGCGTTGCAGTCCATTGCCAACAGGGGGGAGGGCGGGGGGAAGGGAGCACACACCTTGTCTCTGAGGGCAATGACAGACATGAGCATAGGCTCCAGGTAGGAGGAGTGGATGCCATGCATGAAGGGCCGCAGCAGCCACCCCATGCGGCTCTGCTCGCTCAGCCACCCCCCCAGATCCAGCTTCAGCACCATGGTCACAAGGCACTCCTGTGACACGCCTGCTGCCTGGTACTTTGTTGACAGGGGGGCTATGGTGAAGCCTGCTGATGCCATCTGCACACCACCACTCATGTCACAACCCACATTTCCAGGTTCGGTGTGCTGAAGCCACTGACACGGTGCATGGCCCTATAGTTGTTGCTAAGCGCACTGACACCTTGCTGCTGAGGCGTGTGACAGGCAGCGTGTGTCAGACCTTGGGCTGAAGCATGCAGGAAGGAGCTGCCAATGAGGCAAAGATGTTGCTACGCGTGCAATGGAACAAGTAGGGAGGTAACAACACAAACTCACACATTCAGGCAGGAATCGATGCAGGAATCGATCTACTGCAGGACAAAGTCAACAGCAAGGTCAGTAGAACAAAACAAAAGGCTACTTGCAAACCATGTCAAAGGGCAAGCTCAAGGGCAGGCTAGAGGGCAGACCTGGGCTCTGATAGGCTGCCACCAGGACCAGCTGGCAGGTGGCGTGGCAGCCCTGCGATGCTTGGTGCTGTGCAGCAGCACAATGAAGGTGCCGTCCTCTTCTTCTCGCCACATCTGCTGCAGGACCACTTCCCTGGGTGCGCACATCTGCAGCGCCACATTAATCACATTCATGACATAGTCCTAAACCTGTGTCAGCATGAGTCAGCTACGTGCAAGGCTAGCTTCACTTCTATAAAAAGGCTAGATCTGTAGTGTAGCAGCTTAGTTTTGTTTGGATCTGTTTGCTACTGGACATGTATGAGCGCATCAAGTGGAACAATTTGAAGGGAGTGCAGCTGCCTTACTTGCAACGCTTGCATACCCAGTGTGACATGTCCCTCCTGGTCAATGCATGCATGCATGCATGTATGTGGCACAACATGTGAGCAGCAGGTGGCAAGCATGGCTGGACATGCATCAGTCGGAGTGCAAATGCACAGTACCATACTCACACTCAGGCAATGCACAACGCGCAAGCTCTTCACAATGCTCACATACTGACGTGCATGCCCATTTGGGCTGGACCAGGCAGCAGATATGACAAGCAAGCACTCCTTGACATGCACTAAAGGATTGCAGAGACATGGCAGACACGTATGCCTGCTCCAAGCATCATGTAGGTCTGCTGCCATGTCCCTGGAATGTGATTCGCAAGCAGCCTGTGATGGCAAAAGGACAGCGTGGATGCACAACACTGCCACTTGGTCTGTGAAAACATGCTGGCAGAGGGCAGCACAGTCGCACAGACAAAGCAGGGCCTGCAGCAGGTGAAGGCTCACAGTGTTTGCAGCCCCATGAGGCAGGACTTGGGCCTTCAGGACTTGGCTCTGTGCATCCAGAACCTCCAGCACCTCCAGCTGACTCAGCAAGGGGGTGTCTTTCCAGTCTGATCTGTCCATGAGCGCCTGCAAATTGTGCAGAAGCTTGAGTTTGATGTCTGAAACATTTTATGAGCTTGACATGAGAAAGAGTTGGAGGATGATTATGGCAGACGGAAACCAGACAGATAGATGGCCTGCCTTGCAGGCTTGAACTTGATCACATGATGGCCATGACCTGTCGCTTTGTTTTGAAGGATGATTTTGACGATGTACTCGACAGCTTGACATGTTTGTTGATGTTAGACTACTGCCACCATGCTGGCAGAATCACACCAACACCAGAGTGCCTGACTGTTTGCATTGCATGGCGGCTTGAAACAAATTGCATGTATACACAATGGCAAATGAGGTACAAGACTGTCTGTGTGTTACCTGGAAACAGGATTAGGGAATGGCACGCACTGCATGACAGAAACTATGCACGTGTACGCAATGGCGAATGAGGTACTGGACTGTTTGTGTGTTACCTGGAAACAGGATTTGGGTGTGGCGCGCACAACAGCTGACACCATGAAGGCACCTCCTTCCCCAGACTGTTCAGCATGCTCTTGATATACAGCCACGCCGTTCACGTGCCGTAAGTTGGCCCAGCGGCGCTTCTCACCTCGGTGTGTGGTCATTTTCTGTGCAAACATGCTGGGCTGTTCATCTGCATATCAGCACAAGTGTGTGAACATCCTCTGTGCAAACATGCTGGGCTGTTCATCTGCACATTAGCACAAGTGTGTGAACATCATCTGTGCAAACATGCTGGGCTGTTCATTTGCATATCAGCACAAGTATGTGGACAGCCTCTGTGCAAACATGCTGGGCTGCTCATCTGCATATCAGCACAAGTATGCAGCTCAGGTGCACTGCCCACATGACAGGTGTATGGCACATGTGGGTGTATTGTCACACCCAGGCAGCTGTAGGCTTGTGCAGAGCTTCTGCGTTTATTGTAGGGTCTGTCCTCTTTTGTGTAGGGTAGCTAGTGCAGAGCTTCTGTGAAACCCCTAAAAGAAACATGCTATACGGCCCTCCTACATGTAGCATCTAAAACACTTACCACACCTACCATGACTAGCCCTGCTTGTGTGCTGCTGTATTGCTCACACTGCTGATGCAGCAGCTATCTGCTGCCTTGGGTCAGACAGCTAACGATGACTGTGCAGAGGGCAAACATGCTGCGGCATGCTGAGCTCGTGTGTGTGCGTGTGTGGAAAAGTCGCTGTAGTGTATGGCACATCTGGGTGGACTGAGACCTGGCTGCTGCTTGCATACCTATTGTGGGTCTCCCTGGAGATAGCTTGGACGTGAAGCTGCCATTCATGGATTCCCTGGTCATGCGCAGCAGGTCAGCAGTATGCTCTGACTGGCCCATGGATGCGCCTTGGCTTCTGGCTGCCATCTGAGCCCGGCTATCGAGCAAGCTCTGCAGAGCAGGGCTGCCAGGTTCAGCAAGAAAAGATAAGAAAAGAAAAGACTGCGCCTTTCAACCGGGCTGTCCAGGCAGATTCAGCAACATCATTTGGGCATTAACTACTTTGTGAGGGACGCTGACTTCATAGGTGCAGACTGGAGCAGCTGAGATGTGCAACTGACTGATTTGCCATGTCGATGACAGCATCAGGTTGACAGCAATGTTGCTTGATCTTCTGGCACATGGGCTATGGCTGGGTGTGTCATCCACAGGACGGCAGACTACAGCACATATGCTGGACAAAAGCTGCCAATGCAACAATCTGGGTCTGTTCAGGTTCAGCTATATGCTATTCAAGATCACCAGTCTATGGCATGATTGGGTGATACCTAGCTGATGTGCCACAGACATGAACATGTATATGCAGCGCTTTTCACACAGGTTTCCTTTTGTGTCTCCGTGTGAGGCAAGTCATCTGCTGCAGTGGGGGTTGTTCCTTTATCTGACATGATGGAAGCCTGAAGCAATCATGCACCCTGGCTGCTATTCAAGCAAAGGCATGCAGCATACATGAGTAGGACAACAGCTGGCTACACAGCAAGAAACGTACAACGTGACAGCAGTAGCATGCCTGTGCTCTTGCTCAGCATGCATGAACCCCACAGCAGCAATATGGTATACCTTGGCCAAATTGCTGTGGTCCATAAAGGCTTCTGACCCTGGGGAACTTGCAGGGGTCAGGTTGGTGGATGAATTGGCCCGCTCACGACCCAAAGGACTATCCTGAAAAGTCGAGGTGGATGGAGACCGTGTTGCCATGTCTGTACTGATGTGCCGCCCAACCATGTCTGTGCTTAGGTGACTGATGGTCTCTCTGAATGCTTCTCTCCATTGCTGCGCATCTTCATCCTTCTCAAAGCAGACCTTGAGCCCGTCCTTGCCAAAGAGATGTGTGCTGGGACCATGCACTGTGAAATAGAACTGCATCACATGCCAATGCTATCTTTGCTGTGAAGCACAAGGCTTGTGTGAATTACCATGGCCAAAACAGTGGTTGCCAGGCTTCTGCACCTGTTCAAAGTTGCCAAGCTAGGGTAATCTTGAGGTCTAGCTGTGTGCATGGCAAATTGGAAGCCTCACCATGTTCTTGCGGTCGTAATGCCCTGCTGCCAATGCCCAGATGGTGCTGGTGTGCTTCTCTCGCACCATAAACTCCTTGGACTTGATCTTGCTCAGCTGACAGCGGGGGCTAAGAGGCCAAACTTTTGATGGCTCATTAGACCCTTCCTTTCGAAAAGTGGCCACGCAGTGCGGAAACAAAGCGGCCCAACGCCGGTTTGTAATACCACTGACAACGCCGCTCTCCCTGTACAGAGTCCCTGTTGGCAGGCAAGCACAGGTGGTGCAGAGGGACGCAGACTGTATAACGGTACTGTTTGTGTAATTGGCGTATGTGAAGCATGCCTAGCTGTATACATTGGACAGGCATGCGAATGTTTCTAGTAGTTCTGCAGGGCACTTAGCAGTCAAACCTGAGATGATGGGCTCGCTATGTAACTCTGCTGCAAGTTCTGATGGCACAGATGACGATGTGTTGATGAGCTTCATACCCCTTTGAGACATGGTTGCAGAGCGATCTCCAATCAGGGCATCGTACAGCTCCAGCTCCAGCTCCTACTAGGCCTACGACGATCGAACTCTAAACCCAGCTCTAAACCTGTTTCATAAGCCGGGATGAAGCGATCCCCAGCAACCTCAAACTTGTAAATCAGAGCGTTGCTTTTGCGCTTGTTGCGCTTCGGTTGTCTGACGCTTGCAAGTCAGAGCATTTTCAGCGACATGATGGACCCTAGTGTTTCGGCATTGTTGGAAAAGCACCGCAAGTACTTTCAACAGCAGGAAAATGGGCGTATTGTATGTACGCTGAACAAGCACAGTCTTCCTGCGAGTCGTCAAGCCCTCGAAACTTTCATTAAGTAGGCTGTCGAGTGCCTCAGGCTTTGCTGTGTTGATCACTGTTCACTCTGATCTTACTCGCAATGCTCTTGCAGCGGTAGAAAGTACGCCCAGCTGAAGAAAAAAGCAGATGAAGCAGCAGCTCTACAGAAATTTGAGCCTTTTTTGCTGCCGTCAAGAAATTTCCCGTAGGAAGCCTCTGTTATGTCAACACTGCCCATCCCGAAACGCTAGCATCTTGTGCTGTGCAATTATGTACAAGTGTTGCAGGGGGCAGCTTTACTGCGCACTGACCTGTCAGGTCATGCAAGCCAAGCTTGAAACTGTGAAGAAACATATGAGCGGCAAGCGATTTGCTGCTGCCAAAGGTACACCAAGTTTGTGCGACACTCTTGCACCCTCTGCTCTAAATGCACGATAAGCAGGCTTGAGGTGTTATGCAGCTGAATTTGAAACAGACAACAGGGAGCTAATGGAGGAACCAGATGTTTCAGACACAGCAAGCAGCGGACAGGACCAAGAAGAGGTAAGTCAAGCTTTTGCACCTTGTGTTCCTCTGCATACGTATGCTTCAACCCTGCTGAGACGCTAGCATGACAGTCTGCAGCGCAAACATGTATCACGGGCTAGTGGGCACCAATCATTAAACTGATGGCATTGCTTATGCAGTCAAGTGCAGCACTGGGTTTGCCTACAGGCTGAACAAGCTATTGATGCTGAGCTGGCCATCGATGTACAAGATGATGGCGCATCACCAATGGAAGAGGACGTCTTGCCAGAAGCTGCATGCCCGGAGATCCTTTCAACTGATGATCAAGCAGATGATACTGTCACTGTGGTATCAGAAGCATCCACAAAAGGTGGCCATAAGCGCAAGCAACAACACAGCAGCACAAATAAGCTCCCAAGGTGTGTGCTTGACGTCTTATGGCCAGCTGGGCAGCTAGACTGCTTTTGCTGCATCTGAATTGGCCTCCTTCACGTCTACAGACATGATGCAAGGTCTAAACTGCTCAGTACTGCCTCAGAAGAGCTTGAAAGTGTTGCTTGATGGTGGTCCTTCGCACGTTTGTTGCCATGGTAAGGGACACCTGCATGTGTGCAGGACAAGAGGAAAACCTATCAAAAGGAAAGTTAGGCAGTCAAATGGAACATGAGAGGCCATGGAGTTTGATACATGGGTTTTGTTGTCAACTGTGTGCTTGTGAACCAGGCTTTCCAACTGCCTTTGTACAGCTTCTTCCTATGGCGTGCCTTTCAAACCCCCAGCGCTGTAACGCATCACATCAGACGGAAAATGGGTTGTTGAGAAGCAACACACTGACTCTTTGGATGTTTTTCAGATGAACTGCTTGCAACGTGTCTGTGGCATATCCTTGCGTGGTCATGTGCCAAATGATGTTATATTGAATAGGTTCAACATTCTGTTTGTGGGGTCTCAGCTGAAAGGCACAAGACTCAGGTGGTTAGGTCATGTTTTTTGGATACCTAATGATAGGTTTGAAATAAACTCTGAAGCGCGATCGCGAGGGATCGTGTGTGAGCAGGGGCTCGGGGATAATGATAGGTTACCTAGGAAGGTTTGTTTGATGAAGTCAAGGAGCTTTGCCCACCTGGCCGCCCTAGGTCTAGTGTCAGTGATGTTGCATTGCGTGATTGTCAAAACTGTCGAATTGGTAAACTACAGGCCCTGGGATGCACAAGACAGACTGGTTTGGAGAGACAAGACTAAGTCTTGCCCTGTACATACCTAGCTCATCATGATCTAGGAAGCGAAAGTATCTATCATTGTTCTCGTTGTTGTCAGCTGGCATCATCAACCAGATCACCTGCCTGTGTGAGCACACATGCATCTATGAGCCAGCTGGACAGTCAAACGTCAGTTTAGGCTGCTCGCACACACTACATAAGACCGATTCTGCAGAACCCTACGTTTATAGCAGAACGGTATGGATGTGCTAATGCTTCTATCAAAGGTGACACAGGTCCAGATACAGCTATGCACAGGAATCGCATCAGGTTATGGTTGGGTCCGTTTGTGAGACGTCCAAGTGCCACCTCCATATTACAGACTGCATGTAGTATTACCATTTCCACAATGTGCGAAGCCATCTGTAGCTTAGTAAACGACACATCAATGCTCTCAAACAGATCAAATTGCTGACACAGAAGGCTTCTAAAGAGCTTCAAATACATATCAATCAACACAGGTGAGTAGATGTCATGACCAAAGCAGCACAGAGCTGCAACAGACACCTCATAGGCCAGTGAGCAAGCAGAGTATTACAAAAAAAACATGTGAGCAGAAACTTGCACATATTCGCCCTCACAAATAAAACAAATCGTTGTCCGAAGTGAAACCAATTCAAAGCCCTAAACCAGAAAGTGCAGCCGCTGGCAGATATACGCAGAATGTGGGACCAAAACACAATTTACAGAGACAGAGGCGCATCATCATCACACATCAGAGGGTCCCCAAAATGAAATGCATGGTGCAACAAATTCCAGGAAGGCACTTGATACGGTTGGGGGCGGGTGCTAAGAAGCCAAGCAAACGCGCATTGGCCCTTGCAAATGTGCATCATGACATTGTGGTAACAGATTATGCTCTATCAGCGAATCCTGTATCATTGATGGAGCCTTCCGCTGAAATGCTCTTCCATCACCCCAGGACCAAAATCTTCTGGACGCTGAGACCCCACTGTTGGGTTGAATTCTTGGCTTGGTGGAGTGGCGCTTCGGTTGTTGAAACCCTGTGTCTGTCCAGATGTATTTGCCTGACCCACCATCTGTGTCAGCCCCAAACCATGCTGCCTGGCTCCAAGCTGTGCTCTGAAGACACTGTTGATGTCCAGTGGACAACTTTTATAGCTGAGCATGTGGCCAAATGAGCCTGGGGGTCCTGAGGGGGGGTGCTGACCCACCGTTGCCTGATGTCCATGTTGGTGGTTGACTGCTTGCTGTGACATCACATGTTGGTGTGACAGCGTAGTGTATGGGTTATTGCCCATGCCATGAACACTGGAAGGGAAGATGCCTGCCGGATTGCTCAGACTTCCTGCGTGTGAAAGGTCTGACATTAGCAAAGCTTCCTGCATCTGGGGCTGAAGCACGCCGGCACCCACATACTGCAAGGTGCGAGGGACAGTAGGGACGGGCGGTGTGGGGTGCCGCCCTAGCAGGTTTGCCTGCTGACCAAACTGCTGTGGCTGACCATGTTGTTGTTGACCCAGCTGTTGCTGAACAAACTGCGGCTGACCCAACTGGGGTTGACCCAGCTGTTGCTGTCCAACTTGTGACTGACCCAGCTGGTGTTGACCCAGCTGTTGCTGACTCAGCTGCTGCTGTGTATGTTGTGGCTGACCCAGCTGGTGATGACCAAGCTGCTGCTGACTAAGCTGCTGTTGACTAAGCTGCTGCTGACTGAGCTGCTGCTGACTAAGCTGCTGCTGACTGAGCTGCTGCTGGCTGAGAGCAGCAAAACCAGTGGGGTGCAAAGCGGAGTCATCTAAGCTGTAATTCATGTGGCCACCAAGGCCCATGAGTGGGCCAACAGCATTGTCCCCTGAGAGAGTGGGCAGGCCCTGCATCACAAGTACATTTGATACATAGAGGCCTGCACTTTGACATGCAGAGGCATACAGGCGGAGGCATTGCCAACACAGCACAAGCTGGCCATGCAGCTGATGCATAGCATGAGAGGGTGTTTGCCATGAATTGGCAGGCACCATAAAGATGCAGACACAATGCAGCAGAACCCACATCCCTACAGAGCCCACAGTAGACGCAGTCCTTTGTTCCGCAGTTGCATGTGACAGTGTAGTTACGTGAGCCAATGCCACCTCATGCGGTCGGGCCTCAGCCTTGGCAGGAATGTACATGTATGTTGGGGTGTGCCTTGTACAGTACGCTGATCACAACAAAACTAATGAGACAGTGCACAGGTGGCGCTGGGTGACGAGCCCAGGATGTACCTGTTGGTGACCGAGCACTATGTTGTCTGCAGCCAAGGCGGAGAGACCAGCCTGTTGGACTTGCACAGCAGCTAACTGGGGCAAGAGGCCCTGTAGACTCAGAGCAAAAGGATGCGCAGGCTCAATGTCCTGAAACATGCGCTGAATCTCTTCACCACCACCTGCCACCTGCTGATAATGAGCAATCCTGTCTGCTGTCATGGAGATAGAGGCCACTTGGTACCCACTGATCTCCCTGTTGCTTTGCGCAACTGCTTTCTCGGCGGCCTGTGGAACACAGCGTCATGCAACTGCAGCAGTAGACACCTGACCCAGAGGCCAACAAGCAGAAGCGGAAGCAGAATCAGAAGTAGCACACACATCTGCATGCATGACTCAACATATGGTGCCAAAAGGCGCAACAAGGTGGGCAGGCTAGAATAGAAGATCAAAGGTGTGTTGACCCAGGTGCACCACAAATTGCAAACAAAGCTGGATGTGGCACGGTGCGTGGCAAATGTGCTAGAAAAAGGCAGGATGCGAGTGGCAAAGCCTCGCACAGAAGAGACGAATGGAATGGTCCACTAGTATCTGGTGCTATAGACAGTGGTGAGCTGTGTATGAGGCATAACAAAAAAATAGCACCTTCTGTGATGCAAAGGTGACAAAACAAAAAGGCCTTCTCCGTCCAGAAGCTCTTTCTTTGGGAAAGTACACATCCTCAATCTGAACAGCAGGCAATAACTTGTGAAGTCAGGCAAATAATTATACAATCAGAGATGACATCTAAGCATGGCATATTTGGCAGACAGAGAAGCTCAAGTGACATCTACTGCATGCTGCCAAATTGGATGCTGAGTCATGCAAGAGCTGATATACACTGCATTTGTGAGACCAAATACTGCCAGGGCAAAGAGCAAAGGCCAGGAATAAACTGGAATGAACAATACTGGCTAAACTGGTTTGAGTCTGTCAATGGACGCACCTTGCCCCAGTTGCTGAAGTACTTTCTGACCATGGTCTCAGAAACAGCATTTGGTATGCCCCCCACATATATTCTTGGGCCTGCGCCCTGGGGAACAGCTGACCTAGGGCCATTCTCAGATGCAATACTGCCATTGTTGTCAGTGCCAGCTGCCGATCCTGCAAGCATGGGAAACTGTTGCAGTACACGCACATGGTATATGGTCAGCTAAAGCACTCACTGTGATGCATTTGTTGCCGTATGAATGTCAGCACATAGCAAGCTGAAGCTGCAGATGTTGTGTGCAATACTGCTTGTGACCTGAGCAAGCAGAGCGTACACATCATGCGAGTGCGCAAGATATGAGGGTTGACGCTGCACAGTAGAGATCAGGCAGGGTGACTCCTGGGTCAGGGAAGAGCGTACCCAAGTTTTGAAGCAGATTACTGCTAATTGAAGGCTCCGATGTAGAATGACCGCCCCTTTGACGCGAGACACCCCCAGACATAGGGGCACTACTAGCATGACTGATGCCTTGTCTGCCTGGATCTGAGGTTGCAGCTAAAAGATGAAGAGCAGGGCGAGGTGCAGCTCTATTGACTCTCACTGTCTTGCCTTGTATAGCATGCTCTTCGCCAGCATCTAACTGCATAACAGTACTGATAAATGAGCATTGCAGCACACCACATACACACACACACAACAGACAGCGCTGGCCGCAATGTCTGACTGTCTAAATGTCACCGGCTGCTGTTGTGCAAACAAGGCACAGGTTGTTGTGCAGGGAATACGTGTTGTGTCCAAGATCAGTTCAGAGTTGCTAGGGCCAGAACAGAGGTGCTGAAAGGAAGGGCTGACATCAACAATAAATTCTGACAGCTTTACAGCACAAAAACAGATAGCAAGCAGGCCAAATGGCAGTCAGTACATGCCATCAAAGTGGTATGCAATCATGCTGAGACAAATTTGCTGTTCACAGCAGGCAGAAGACAGGCTGACTTACTGCTGCACTCAAAGCATCTGCAGTTTCGAAACTTGCAAAGCCATATCCTTTGCTCTGACCATCACTGCTGAGCAAGAACTCATTCTCAGAACGTTGCACTGAGCACAGTACAGCAGTTTCAGAAAGCAAAACTTGAGACTTACAGTCCCTTTGGAAGGTAAACGTCTGTGACACGGCCGAACTGCTGGAGATACATATACAGCTGATCCTCACATAGTCCAGGACAGTGCCTAACGCACAGACACAACGTTGTCAAGCAAGCCTTGTGCCCAAGCTGCTTTAGTACAATGGCCTAAACGCTTCGCAGCGAGCTGAATCACGCAGCTCAGCTTTTCCGAAGCAGGCAAACGGCGAGAAAGAGCTGCTTACATGTACAAGCGGTGCTTCCCGGGCATGCTGTGTTCGTCTGCTCACCGAACCCCAAGCACCTTCGCTTACAGCACATCAATCCGTCGGCGCGTTTTGCCCCGTATGTTCAACGTTTTGCTGTGCCGTTTAAGCGAGGGTTGAGTCACTCCGGTCGTGCTGAGTGGCTACCTACTCCCCAACACCAGAAGATCCTGTATGTGCGTGGGTGGTCCACAGACGTCACCGTTGACACGGACAAGATGGTCTGCAGAACGTCTGTTGCTACAGAGTGATACAGGGCGAAATTGCCGACGAGGCAGAACAAGTGAAGCAGTGACAGCCTTATGTGCAACCTGCCGTCTTTCGCCTTACCCTTGTGTGTCTATACTCATCAATCATGCGCTCAATCAGTCTCTCACCAGACTCTCACGTGATCTGACAAGAGAGCAGAAGTTTCATATCTCTGTTTTTGATGATCCATATCAGGTCACATAATTTGGCATTCCTGCGGCACTGTTGTACTACTGCAGACTTTCTAAAACAAATGCATGTGGTGACTTCCTCACGGAATGCTCTGCATGTAGGAAGCAAATCTTGTCTGCATGAAATCGCCAAACTGAACTCTATGATCCAGGCATTTTACCAAGCTCTGCAAACCAGTGTATCTTGGGAACGTGTATCCGAGATCCAATCTACCAAGGAAACTGAACTTGTTGTCTATTGGGTCGCAGTTGTCCCCCAGAACATTAAATATATATTGGTTGCTTGATTGGTATCCGTTGCCTCCATTTCAGAGAGACACTAGAGAAACAAATGTTTCAGCCAGTCAACAAGTCTGATCATACTAAGGCATACATGTGAGTCAGTGTTGTCACAGCCTCAGCGCAACATGCATGTGTTCAATGAGTACAACAGCCAAAAACAGGCACAAGTCAGCAAAGGCCCAGACCACCAGCAGCAGTTGCAACAAAGTCCAAGCAAGTTCAGCACGTATTCACCAGCATGATTTGCATTTCATATCATATGATACGTCTTTGCCTTTTGCTTGAGCTCTCCCGTTGTCACGGCTCGTGCAAATCGCTTGAATGTCAGCACTTGGGTCCCAACCAGGGTGCACACCGTCCAAGGTGGCTCAGTCAATTGTCAAGCTTGCAAGACAGACCCATCTGTGCCTATGGTTTAGTGAATGCCGTTGCCTTGACTAGAGGTGACCTTGAACAGGTTCTGACTGTGGATATAGACAAGTATATACATTCGGGATAGCACAGGCCAATCCGCAAGAGTTCTGGCGCTTCAAAGCTCAAATCTAAATGCTATATAGCATACTACTCAGTGTACCGATCCTCACCGATGGGAAACCGATGGGAATTCCCAGTTCAAACATTTTGCCGAATCTAATTCAAGTCCAAAGGAAGGTGAGGCCCATGGGCTCGACATCATCCAGAGCAAAAGGCGGCATCAAAGATAATAAAGTAGCTGATGATGATGTACAGCAATCGCTCGCCTGCTTACTCATCAATTGCGTGCCTCTGATATATTTGTATAAGGGCGGATCAGTGTACAAGTGCCCTGTGCACTTGTACACTGATCCGCCCTTATACAGGTGCAGCTCTTGTTTGCTTCGCCATAAACTATTATGGCAGACGTTGCTACCCGTGACGATGTTGCTCGCGTCAGTGCCCTTTTTACCAGGGGTGCGATGGACGCCCCTGACCTGCGAGGGGACTCTATGGTCACGAAGCACCTGGAGAAGCTGCAGCAAGAGAAGGAGAAGCAAGGCTTTGCAAAAATGCAGGCGTTGCATCCCAGTATCGGCCCCACAGTGTGCGCCATAGCTCTGGAGGAGACTGATTGGGAAGTGGGAGGCTGCGCATGAGCTGCTGAGTCGCTTTGAGGAGGAAAACAAGGAGAGGATAGCTCTGTTGCTTTTGGTGAGTGAGATTCCTGCTGTACATTCCGGCGTGTCATTTGTTGGTATGCACATGCTCAGTTGGCTTTTTCAGCAGCTTCTACGTCTTTGTTGTTATGTCACCTCCAAGATGCAAGTGATATCCTGCACACTGGATTTCTCAAAAACTTAAGCTGTGCCTACCAGCTCACCTCTCAAACACAGCCTGTACCTCCTCTGTGCAAACGACTCTCAGAAAATGGGCGTGAGCACACACATTCCCTGTTCTACAGAAAAAGGATGCTCTTTTGAAGGCTGCCTCAGCAGTCCAAGCTAAGCTAATTGGAGGTCACATGGCCACATCTTCAATTCCCGCTGATGGCAAAAAGCGCAAAAATTCTGGCCGCCATGACAAGCACTCAGAGCATAAGAAGCACAAGAGTGATAAGCATGGCAAGGCAAAGGTGAGCCAGCTCGCATGCTGTGCAAGATTTTAACTGCTTCCTGGGTGTGCAAGTGTTCATGTGCATGTGCCAAGCTTGTCAGTTGCACTTGATCTTGTGTACGCATGATAATGCATGCTTCTGGCACGTGCTCACAGCGCTTATGGCTTTCAAGTGTCTGTGACTTGACCACTTGGTGCTTGCAGGCTAGCATTGCTGGTCATGTTGCAAGCGATCAGTATGGCAGGTACGGTATCATCAGAGAAGCTGATCTAGCAACCAAAGTCAGCGAGTTTCAGCAGTGGGCCACAGAAGTCAAGAAGGTCAACATTGAGGCTTTGCCTAATTGGGAGGAGAAAGAGTTGTTTGCAGAGTTCATGGAGGACTACAACACAGGCACTCTGCCACACAAGAAATATTATGACCTTATGGCTTATGCTCAGCAGCAGGCCATGAAAGCAGCCAAGAAAGGCAGATCTACTGGGGTAAGCCTTTGGCACCTTGTTCTTAAGGGTGCCTTGTTGCCTGCAATGGGTACTGTTGCATGTCACCTCCAAAGTGCCATGGTGCCATGAGTGGGCGAAGCTTATTGCATGATCTCTGCACTTTGAGCTGCCACCATGGAGACGACTAGATACAAGCGAGTTGCTACAGCAGCAGTGTCCTATCAGTGAAAGCCTTTGCAAGTACTGATTCATGGCAAATACTGAGGATGCTGTGAACTGCAGAAATCTGAGAAGACAATGTTTGATGACGAAGAGGAAAGGCGTCGTGAGATTGCAGTCATGCGCGCAGCAGATCAGGAGGATCGCCTCAAGCAGGCATACAATGAGCTGAAGTACACAGCACCTGACAAAGCTGCAGATATGCGCGAGCAGGACATGCTGCGCATGCAGATGCAGATGGCCTACCGAACTGGTGACCATGACACAGCTAACAAGCTTGCTGAGAGGCTCAAGCCAGATGAGCAGAAGGAAGCTGAGGCTGCCAGAAGGCCTGATAATTAGGACACGCCTATCATGTGTCTTTCCAGTGTTTCTGTTTGTCCATGTGTGGTGTGTATAAGTATGATCATGACTAGCAGTGTGCTGCAGCAGTACAATGAGCAGAGCGAAGCTGAATCCTGATGGTTAGGACTTGCTTGCCATGATTCTTCTGAGTGTATATGTTTTGTTTGTGTGTGGTGTATGTGTACGATCATGAATAGCAGTATGCTGCTGAGGTGTGGTGGTGATTGTCTTCTGCTGGACTTTGATGTGATTGCTTGCGTGTGCTGTGAGAGTTGATCGGGATCAATTCAATTTGATTGAGAACTTCATGTCGTGAATAGCAACTTGTGTGCTGCTATGAGTAATTGTAACAGTGCAGGAAATCAGCCTACTGACACGCTGGCACTGCGCCTTTCATGTCAGTTCTGCAGCAGTAATGCTGTGATCACCTGTCCAGTCTCGAAAATAAAAATTTAGCTCTGCTGGGCGAGCAATAGATACTGCAAGAATGCCATTGCTGCCCACAAATGCATACGCAAATACAGGAGTAGCTGCAACAAGGAGCATGGGGACTTGTTCTACGGAATGTGCAGGTTGTACCCAGCAGTTGTCAGCTCGGAGTATTAGAATTTGCAGAGGATAGTTACATGAAAAGATTGACAACATAGGCGCTATTGCCTGCAATTTTGCAGCCTTTCTGTACCCTAGTACAGTGATGCAACAAGGGACCAGCCTTACCGCACTGGGGTCACGACTTGCCAAGTTGATCAGTACACCAATCAATGAATGCACTGTGATGAGCAGGCAAAACAGCGCAAAGCACAGCTGCAGACAGCCTGGATACATAACAGCTCAGAGCAGTCAGCAATACCAACAAGCAGCAGTGCTTCTTACCTTGCCGACTGAACAAGGACAAGCTCGTAACATGTTGAGAAGTTCTGCTCATGCGCTGTCAGGCACAATACTGCGGCATATGCAACCCCAGAGGCCACTACCTTATTTGAAATCCGTCATGCTGAGTAGCGATGGGAAAGGAAGGGGTGAAGTCCAATGAAAAGAAGCTACTGCAAGTGCTGGCCAAGCAACAGCCATGGATGGGCAGGGAGCTGACGCCCATAGGGAGTTCTGCGATGGCTAGGGAATGGCTGATAGAGGCAACAAGATGAACGGCACAGGCACAGGAGAGGGCACAGGCGCCAAGGGTATGGGTTGTGGAGGCATGCACCAGGACGTGGTGAGGTTCAGGAAAGAGTGAGGCCACTGGTACTGATGGATACAGGGCCAGGCACAACGGGGAATTGCAGAGGAAGAGATTGGTGCCTGTGAGGCCACAGCAAGGTTGACACTGGACTGAGGATTACACCACTTCAGCAATAAGAGTCTTTGTTGTGGCAAAGCGCATGCAATGTCAACACATATAAAGTAAAACAGAGCTACTGCCTTAATAGAGCTGATAGGCAAGCCAAATATGGTTGACTCACAAATAAGTTGCAATAGGTGCGTCAAAAACTGCCTATGTATACCTCGTGGAGACACCATGTGGGGAGCAGCATTGGTGGCGAGGTGCTGAAGCTCATTTCATGCAATACAGGGTCAAAAAGGCCAGTCATTGATTATAATGGCACATTCTCTATTTGACGTTCTTGGCCCTTTCCACCAGCAGGCGGCGCCCATTCCAGTCCCTTCCATCCAGGTGGCGGATTGCCTGAGCAACCAAGGCATGTCAGAAACAAGCAAGATGCATACCTCTACGTCTGCAAAGAGTTGGCATTGCGACCATCAGAGAAACTGCACTGGCAACTTACCCTGTCCACATCATCATCATTTTCCATGATCAGGAATCCAAAACCACGTGATTCACCACTCCGTGGGTTTCTGACAATGCGCGCCTCCTTGACAGGCCCATACTTCTCAAACTTCTTCTCCAAGTCCTGTTTGGTCAAGCAGTCAGGTTGAATACATAGCTCAGCATGTATAACGGATCATCAGTACCTCTGCATAGCAGCAAAGAAGCTGAGCTGATGTTTCTCACCCTCTCATTGATGATGAAGTTCAATCCCGCAGCAAAAAGGTGCAGGCCAGTTGTTGGGGGCGGCCTGCGTGAGCGTGGAGGAGACCTGTATCTTGGTGGCGGAAACCTTTCTCGAGGAGGAGACCTATGGGCCAACAAATCATGCACTCAAAGGTGTGTTGTAAACTTTTAGCATACTCTTTGTTGACTGTCTTCAAGTAAGCAGAATGTTACCTGCGCCTATAGCGGTCTCTGTCATCAAATCTGTCACCTCTACCAGCAAAACGATCTCTGGAGCGACTGCGTGACCTGCGCCTTACATCCCTGTCTCTACTACGGCTACGGCTAACCCTAGCTCTGCAACCATAGAGCATGACTTAGTGCAAACACCATGGCGTAGGCTGAACATAAGCAGCTGAAGTAGCAACAGCCGAAGGACAAGCTCAAAACCCTGGGGCTAAAATTTCAGGTGACATACAAGTTTGCACCATGAGCAGTTGCTTACCTTGACCTGGACCTGGACCTGTCCCTAGACCTTGAACGAGACCTGAACCTATCACGGGACCTGGACCTTTCTCTGGATCGTACTGGAGACCTGGACTTGGAGATAGATCTGCTTCTGGCTCTCTGCGTGACGTAGAAAAGGAAAGTAAGCCACTGGTATAGATGACACTACACAGTGCGATGTGACAAGTCTACAACATAGTCAACGTACCACAGGTGATCCTTCAGGAGATACGTCGCGGCCAGCTGCTATGGGAGATCTGGACCTGGAGCGTTCTCTAGCAGGAGACCTAGACCTGGACTTGCTACGTGCAGGAGAAGCAGAACGTTCTCGTGATGGAGATCTTCCAGCATCCTGAGCACCGTTTGCTGCCTCTGAAGGCTCCTCCTCCAAGGGTCTTGGAGATCCCTCCTCCGACATCTTGTGCTGCCAGACGGCTCAGAGGCAGCCAGACAGACGCACCGACTGTGGTGTAACAACCTTTTGACGATGTAGCCTCTGTTGTCAATGCGGCATGCAAACAGCACAGTGAGCTTAGCAGAAACTTCAAGGCACTTGGGGCCGCCTCGTCGCCCTTCATCTTTCACATGCCTTCCTCCGAAACCACTAATCAACTCAGGACGTCAAACAGTATCGCGACCGGTTGCAATGTGTCGAGCAATACGCCTGACGTTCAGTGGTACGTGCTGAGGAAGCCAGTAAGGTGCTGTTACCAGGAAAGGTACGGCGACCCGTGCAGCGAGCGTGAGAGTACCATGTTGTAGTTTGTAAGGTAACTAACCCCAGTGCGCCAACATGGTTGGCAACAGCCGCTTTTCACATCCCTTTCCCACACGAAGCTCTGCCACAACCTTTTGTAGACCGGGACTCCCAACGCTGACCCACCTGAGCTTGTTGCAAATTGTATGGTACAGTGCCGACCTTGTTGCACTGCAACATACTCATAAAGTTGATATCTTCGAGCCAGATAGACAGCTGTGCTTTTTCATGCTACCTGAGCCTGACGCTCATTTAACTCAAGAAGGTAGCACCTCAGGGACAACTGAAGGCAATACAACGTCAGAGTCCCTCTGCACATGGGGGTTGCATTCTTTCAGCTAAGGACCAATTACGGGAACCAGGTGCCTCCCTGTCTTTATCGCAGGTGCAGTATCAGCGTTGAGCACAAAAGCAATCTAAGTACAAGCTGCTGACTGCCACAATTGTGCCTTAGTCAGGGACACTCAATGTTCAACATCACATGACATCCAAGTAGATGTCAGCTTCATTGACTCACAGCTGCTAGCGCTGCAGCAGCTTCTTCCAATGCAGCTGCATGAAGCTTGACGCTCTGTAGTCTACTCTGTACAGCCGCAGCAGCAGCAGATGTTTGCTGTTGCTGTGCAAAGCCTGTGTGCTTCACTGTGGCTATCTGTTGATGCATTTTCTGCATTGCAAGCTGCAACTGTGACACCTGCACAACACTCTGTCTGTGGCATAGAAGCTGGTCAAAATCTGTGTGCTGAAATGACTCACAACACTTGAATGATGCACAACAGTCATTCAGCACAAATGCCCACAGCAGTAAAATCAGCACAGCTTCAGGCAAGACAGTTGCAGTCAGCCGCAATATGGCTTCAAACATATTTGTAGCAACAGCTTTGTCAGGTTGACGGTTCATCGCATGACAAAGTATGGCAAATGCTTCCTGATACTTGAGGCTGCTGGAATGGCATGTGCACAAAATCTCAAACAAGCCACCTTCTGTCAAGGAAACAGCAGGGCACCTGTTGCTCAGCAGCTGCACGAGCTGTCTTCTCCTGTTGCAGCTGCTGTGATAGATTGGCACCGTCAGCATCAGCAGCCCTTCGTGCCTCATGCTCATGCCTCAGCTGCTCCTCAAGCGCAGTCTTGTCACCCTGTCACAGCAGCTTTGAGACCTGAGCTCTGGACTGACTCTGTAATGGCTGTGCAATTGCACCAGCACACAAGCCCATGAACATGCAAGCGCTGCTGAGCTGCAGAATATACTAAATGCAACTGTCAAAGCCTATCTCATCAGAAGCACTACAAGAAGCTGGTCAAGCACAGACATTGGCAAACAAGTTCATGCACTAAAGATGCCATGAGCATGTGCCTCATCAACTGGTGATATTGGCAGCTGAGTCTGCAAATGGGGCAGTGATGTGCACAGAGAGTATCAGGTCACCATTGCAGGGGGCTACAGTTGAAAAGTTGATCTACACTAAGGGCTGGTTGGGTACCTGGAGGTCCACCAGCTCGGAGAGGAGCGCAGTGTTGCTGGCTGTCAGACGTGCCACTTGCTGCTGCCCCTTGTTGTGACTGCCACAACCACCATCAGCTGATCTGGCTTCACTGTCTGCAGCTACCTCATCAGGTGCCTGTCCCTTTACCTCATGCTGCTTGGCACCACCGCCACTGACAGACTGTGATGCAGCTGCTGGCTTGCTGGCCTCACTTGGCGCTGCTTCAGCAGCTTCATCAGAAGCTTCAGTAGAGTAATTCAAAGCCACAGCTGTCCTAGTCACCTTGGTGGGGTTTGGCTTAGCCCTGCCAGGCTGTGTGGCAACCGCAGGCTGTGCCCAGGGCGTCACAGAGGTGTCAGCTTTGCCTCTCCCCTTTCTGGCAATCTGCCGCTGCTGAGAGCTGTCAGTGGCTGCTTGATGATCAGGAGGGCCTGTCTTCACCCTGCTTGTACTGATCTTGCTCTGAACAGGCTGGGAAAGGCCCATCTCTTCTGCATGGCCCTCAGCATCTGCATAGACGGGGACAGCGCTGCCTGATGTGACCCTGCTGACAGGAGACTCACTGATTGCAGCTGTGATGAGATGCTCAGCTGCTTTGGCTGAGCCAGCGTTCCCTTTCACAGGCTGATGATTGCCTTGTGGCTGTGCACTTGTTGCTCCAGTCTTGCTAGCAGACTTGCTTGACCCTTCACCATTGTTCTGCTGTTGCTGCCGTGGCTGTGGCTGTGGCTGGTGGTGGTGCAGAGACTGGTGGCCACCTCTGACTTTGCCAATCCCACTGCTCATGCCATGCTGCTGTGCCTTTCCTGCTTGCTGACTGTGTTGGGGGGGTCTGACAGTGGGTGGCAGAGGGGGGAGCCTGTTTGACTTGGGAGCCTTGGTGGGGTGGGGTTCTGCACTCTCGTTGCCTTCAACAACTTCGCCCTGGTCCTGCTTCTGAGTCTGCAAGGGCGGCTCTTGTGCTGCCTGGCGCTGAGTCCTTGACTGCAGCACACAGTGTCATGTGTGAGTTCATTGCTCACAGCTGTGCTGGTGCACGTTAGTGCTGCAGCAATCAATCAATCAATCAATCAATCAATCAATCAGTCTACATGTTCTGTCTTCAGGATCCATCAGGAGAGTCAACAGACAATGAATGAGAATTTGACTCAAAAAATCATTCTGAGCCACAGAAAAGTCTAACTATTCAGGGACCATTACACATATCCAGTGATAGTCAACAGTCAATAAGGCGTGACAGGCATCTGTACCAGCTCTCACGGGTGCTGACGGCAGTGACAGGCTCACAATGTAGTGCCCCAGAACACACACATCACAGACAGGTGCAATGCAAACAAGGATCTTTGTGGCAAGGTGCAAAATAATCATATTGGCAAAGACTACACATGCTGATAATTTGCTGAAGCAAGATGCTCAGACCCCTCCAGCTGCATGACTGGTTGAGCTGTACCTGAAGCTTGACTTCTGTAGATCCCAGCAACTCAGGGGACATCACTGCAGGCTGCCTGCTTGGAGATGCTGCGCTTGTCAATCTGTTCTTGGAAGGCCTGGGGGTTCCACCATCTTGTCTTGCCTGAGACAAGCATGTGTTTGGTACGTGATGCTGGGATGAGATGCTGTCATGCTAGGTGTGTAACGCCATACTCAGGCAAATGCATGGATGGCCCCCGCAGCTTGTCCTTCTATGCTGTGACGCAAAACTTTGCAGCATTTAGGTTGCATGCAAGCATTAGGCAGTCTGCAAGCTTTGTGCTGTGTGCAAGGCCTAAGAAAAGCCTCAAACTGCAGCCCGTTGACATCTTTTTGGGAATGAAGTGGTAGGCCTGCAGACCAGATTTTGAGACATGTTATGGAAGCAATACCTTTGCAGCTATACCCTGAGCTGGTCTAGCATGAGTGTTTGTAATGCCAGGCTTGTCCAGCACCATTGCTGCTTGATCCTGCTGTTCGGCTTGCAGGCGCTCATAGTACGTCTGCAACAGCAGCAGTCATGTGAGGTCACAAAGCTGGTGTGCACACACATGCGCTGCAGAGCTACATCACAGTACAAGATGCAGCTGCTGGTCTGTACAGCATATGTGGTGAGCCAACAAGTCTCACCCTGATAAGAAGCTGGCTCAACTTTTATCCTGCATGGATGCAAGGCTTGTTGCAAACAGCGGCTAAGTCTTGCCCACAACATCAAGCGATGTTCTCTGCAACCAGCTTCTTTGTCAATACCAAGCAAGTTGTTCATCAAGTCTGCAATGAAGTTGCAAGGCTGACCTTGCCATCCCAGGAGTCCAACAAACGCTGCCGCAGGTCTTTGCTGTCCTGACCTTTCTGCTTAAGCCGCCTGGCCTTCTTATCATGTATCTCTTCCTCCTCTTGAGGGAGCATGTCCTCAGCAAGACGGCTCAGCTCAGCAGTCATCGCTGCCACCTGTGCTGCTGTGTCCTACAATAGCAAGCAACCAAATATCATTGGTACACAGACTCCACACAGAAGCATCAGATTGGTGTTACATGTCTCTTGATATTGGGGAGATATGCAGGCAGCTCTGGACAGCAAGGCATTCCTGCATAAGCATGCTGGTCAGCTATACAGACCCGCCACTGCCTCCATATTACTCTTACTTGAAGTTCTGGGCAGACTGAAAACCCGTACTCATCAACGACACAGCAAGTGGTAATCAGAAAGGTAAGGCTAAATTTCTGACCTGTCCAGGGGCAATATAGCTGCGTCGTAGGCGGCTTGTGTGTGTGCCTGCCATCTCCCTATCCTCATCAGTGAAGTCTGAGTCATCCAAGTCAGCAGTGTAGCTTGGCAGAGCGCTCTTGCGCCTTTCAAGGCCACCGTCTACTGCAAAAGCAGCACTTGCCTGCTCTGCATTGTATTCCAGCAGGTGTTCATCCAGATCAGTGTCGTTGCCAGTATACCATTCACCGTACCGCACAGCCTGACCAACAGGACGCCTGCATCACCACCAACAGCTGCTCGTGTAAAAAGTATAATAACAATAATAATAATAATAATAATAACAATCATAATAACAAGAATAATAATAATAATAAAAACAACAACAACAACGCTTTCCAGTTCATGATGAGCCAGGTACGTGCGGGACAAGTCTTGTCTCTCCAAAGCAGTCTGTAAAAAGCATGTCATGATAAATATAGTATTTCTATGATACTAAAGACCCACAGCTGCTTTACAGACATGATAGCTGCAGCAGTAAGCAGTATACGCACTGTAGACATTGCAGCAGTACCTGCGATCATAGATGGCAGTTTCACAAGCCAAGGGCACACCACCAACATGATGCTCCTGTTCATCTTCAGCTCGGAAGCTAGGGCTTGGTGCCAGCATTGCAAGATGTGCCTGCTTGACTAAATCAGGATTCACCTCACTGTCAGCATGCTGACCGTCTGGACTGCTGGCTGCATGAATATTTTGTGACACAGTTGCTGCAGATGTTAACTTCCTGGTGTCTAAGGCAGGAAAGCTGACTGCCACTTGCTGTGCAACTGTTGTGACACTGTGCATAGCTTGTACTACAGATGAAGATGAGACTTTGGTCAGCAGCTGTGGCTGTATATCCATGATGACCTGCTGCTCCAGTTGCACAGCAGAGAGCTGTGCTATGGACTGTTTGGCGTGTGGTCCAGCAGCCCGATTGAGACGCGCTGGCTGATTTTCTTTGTCTCTTGGTGTCCCAGCTGTCACAGCCTTGCATGCCTGTTTTGAGGGCGCTGGAACTGGCGGGGCTGCTTTGAGCTTGCTCCCGCCAATGACACTGCCGCGACCAGTCGCCGATGCTGTCTGAGTTTCAGCTGGCACTGAGTCGCAAGATTTCAACTTTGGCACTGCCATAAGACTCAGAGAAGTTGCTGCTGACGTTTGACATCTTGCGCGCTTTCGGCTTGTTGCAGGTGTCCGCGTTGCCTCGCTTGACGGCATGTCCGCAGCCAAGTTGTCGGCAAGGCGGTTTCAGCAAATCCTGATCTATCAGCTAGAGGGGATAAAGCTGGGATGCAAAAGTTGCACACGTCGCTTGCGGGACCTACGGAGTGTAATTCGAAGCAGACGCGTCGAGTCTGTCTAAGTTCACCAGACGCTTCCTGCGGTGATCAGCCGAACCGAGCATGTAGGGGTGACAGGTGCTGCGGCAGCGTGTCAGTGTCAAAGAAGCTGCAAGAAATGCAACAGTAGCATGGCACGAGCTGTGAAACAGCAGCGCAGTCAGATTAATTTGCAAGTAGCGCTTGCAGGGTCCCCATTGACATGGTCAAATCTCCTGGAAACTTTCCGCGCGAGGCCTCGTGAGAAAGTTCGCACTCCGTAACAAGTGCCATGTGACCGTCATGGAATTCACGGACCGTCACAGGCTCGGGTACTCAAGACCAGCAGCCAAGCAGTGCCATTGCTCGCAAGCAAGCACACCTGTGTGAAAGTTACACGATCGCGCGTTGAGAAACAGCTTCTCATGTCTTGGGATCGACAAGGTAACCAAGGCAACTTTATGGCCAACAACTATGTCCCACCTCACATAAGAAACGGAGGCATGGCTCCTCCTGCTGGTCCTCCTGGGATCAACGGGTACGGCGGAGGCGGCTTCGGCGGTGGTGGAGGCTATGGTGGCAATGCTGGAGGCTACGGTCGCGATCGATTCCCATCAGGCGGTAGAGGAGGCTATGGCGGAAGAGGAGGTGGTGGCGGGGGTTTCCAGCCGAGAGGAGGTGGTTGGGGTGGAGATAGGGAGGAGGACCCCTTCGCAAAGGATGAAGCTATCAAGAAGGAAACAGATGGCATGTTTGGCGGAGAGAACACCGGTATCAACTTTGAGGCGTACGACGATATCCCCGTCGAGGCCACTGGTCAGGACGTGCCTGCTGCAATCAACACCTTTGACGAGGTCGAGCTTGGAGCAGCTCTGGCTGCCAATGTCAAGAGGTGCAAGTACAACAAGCCAACACCCGTACAGAAGTACTCCATTCCCATCGGAATGGCTGGCAGAGATCTTATGGCCTGTGCACAGACAGGCTCTGGCAAAACAGCAGCATTTTGCTTCCCCATCATCAACAATATCTTGACCAGGGGTTCAGGCCCATCAGGCAAGAACAGAAAAGCCTTTCCACAAGCTCTGATTCTGAGTCCCACTCGTGAGCTGTCCAGCCAGATTTACGATGAGGCGCGCAAGTTCACATACCAAACTGGCTTGCGGGCTGTAGTAGTGTATGGAGGCGCTCCAGTTGTTAATCAGGTAACTGTTGCTCAGCACATCACTTGGCAAAACAACTTCAGCATTGCTGCTGCCTACCATTGTTACATGCTGTAGCTCTTGGTTTCTCGGCCATAGTAGCCTGTGCTTGGAGAATGTGTGTAGCAAGCAATGTTGCAAGGATGTAGGCTTATCTTTTGAACACCTGCGTCTTGCATTGAGCTTAGTACAAAGCACTTCTTTGACACATTGGCTCTGTGTGCAGCTGCGAGAAATTGAGCGCGGCTGTGATATCCTGGTGGCCACACCCGGCAGATTGAGTGATCTCATTGAGAGGGCCAGAGTATCCCTGGAGATGGTGCACTATTTGGCGCTGGATGAGGCTGACCGCATGCTGGACATGGGATTTGAACCTCAGATCAGGCGCATCGTGGAGGGAGAGAACATGCCTCGCAGCGGCGATAGGCAAACCCTGCTGTTCAGTGCTACCTTCCCCAAGGAGATTCAGAGGCTGGCAGCTGACTTCATGCACAACTACATCTTCCTGTCCGTGGGCCGTGTTGGATCCTCCACAGATCTGATTGTCCAGCACATTGAGTATGTAGCAGCCAATGACAAGCGCCAAGTCCTGCTGGACCTCATTGCAACCGTGGAGGTAAGACACAGCTTATCTTGCACATGCAGGGCTTCAGCTTCCTTATTTCAGTAGTACACAGTTTCAAGTGTTACTGCAAAGTATTTTGTGCCACTGATTTGGCTTTTACCCTTATTCTGCTGACTTGCCGCATTGACACATTCGACATAAGCAGTCACTGTTCACTTCACATTCAGCACTTGCGCAGCTTGTGGGTTGCACACTGCGCAATGTATTTTCCACCACAATAGATTGCCTTTGTATGTACACAAATGACATATTGCATTCACATAGGGTCTGACCCTAGTCTTTGTGGAGACCAAGCGTGGAGCAGATGCTCTGGAGGACTTCTTGTGCCGCAATGGCTATGGAGCCACATCCATTCATGGGGACAGGTCCCAGCAAGAGCGTGAGCAGGTGACTTTTCTGCTTTTCGACAATTTTGTTGCTGCTAAGCTGCTCAAAGCATGCATCTCTAGCCAAGCTTTTGATGCAATGGCACTTAAGTGCACAGCTTGTTGCTGGGCGTTGTAGCCAATTTCGATGCACACTGCTAATCAAGTCAACAGCCTGTTACATAGCTGCTTGCTGTGACCTGGCTTGTTCAGTATCACGCTGCTGAATGCCTTGCAATTGTCTTTGGGTTTTGTGTGCAGCTCACCTGACATCACAGCCGGCGCAGCAATCAGAGGCCTCAGCACACATTTTGCTCCACACCCACTTCTGTTCTGACCAGCTTTGTATGTCCTGAAGGCTTTGAGGTCCTTCCGGTCAGGACGCACCCCTGTGCTGGTCGCCACTGATGTTGCTGCCAGAGGACTGGACATTCCCCATGTCACCCACGTCATCAACTTTGATCTGCCAACAGACATTGATGACTACGTCCATCGCATTGGGCGTACAGGCCGTGCAGGAAAGAAGGGTCTGGCCACTGCTTTCTTCTCAGACAAGGACAGCAGTCTGGCCCGGGGTCTAGCAGAGCTGCTTTCTGTAGGTTTCCACCCCTTCCTGGCAGTTGATACCTTGTATTGTTGCAAAGTCACTGTGCGTCTTTGGTGCACACTTTGTACTGCACTGTCCTGCTCAATCAACGGTGCACATGCTGCCCATCAGGGTCAGTCTCAGCATGTCTCGGCCTGTCCTGATATGCTCTCCTGTGAGCATATGGCTCAAGGCTTACATGTGTTCACATTTCAGGCATTGTGATTACATAGATTGTTTTTCATTATTATGATGGCTCCTGCTCAAAGTGTGTGTCTGTCGCAGGAAACCAATCAGGAGGTGCCAGGGTGGCTGCAGGGCATGGGTGCCCGGGCCCCATCCTTTGGCGGGGGCAAGCGCAGGGGTGGTGGCGGCAACCGCTTTGGTGGCTCAGACTTCAGGCGTGACACAGGCAATCACTGTAAGCAACCATCTTCACATTTGCCCATGTGCCTTCCAGTATGACAATATTGGCTGTGTCAAGTCTGACTACAGAAAAATGCAAGTCGTTTAGTCCCACATGCACAAGGTCAGTCTCAAGTCATGCCCACATCAGCAGCATGCCACTGGCCATGTTTCAGGGAATTGTGGTCTGGTTTTTCAGCTTGTTGATATTCTCTTGTAATTGTCACAACAGTATATCCACAACGCTGCATCGCCCAGACAACGGAACCCTGAAACATGACCAATGGCATGCTGCAGACATGGGCATGAATTGAGGCACTAACCTCGCGCATGATGTGTCACAGTCTGCTTAGTACTTCATGCATTGTTTCCGTCAAGTCATGCCCATGTCCTCAGCTTCAGTCCCTTGTCATGTCCATTAACTGATAACCAGATGGGTATGTTGAGTCTAGCATGTAGTGCAGTCCCACACCACGTAGTCTGAAGCCCATGCCCATGTCTGCTGCATGCCATTGGTCATGTTTCAAAAAACTCTTTGTCTGGGCCTTCAAACTGTTAGATATTCCCTTGTCATGTCTGTCAATAGGCTATCAAACAGATTGAATGCCCAGACATCAAACCTCTGACACATGACCAATGGCATGCTGCAGAGATGGGCATGATGTGAGGCACTGACCTCATGCATGATGGGGGTCGGCTTGTTTAGTTTTTCGTGTATTGTGTCTGACCACGGCTTCAGCTTCAGTCCCTTGCCTACAGCCCTATCCACTCTTCATTGTGGACCAAGCTGTTGTCACCTGAGGCAGTTGTGCATTGTTGCAGTTGGTGGTGGTGGTGGTGGCAGAGGTGGAGGTGGTGGTGGCTTCAGTGGCGGTGGAGGCTTTGGGGGGGGTGCCCCAGGGTATGGGGGTGGCGCTGCTTATGGGGCCCCTGCCCCTGCCTACGGCGGTGCTGGTGGTGGATACAGCAATGGATGTAAGCAGTCTCCAATCCTCACAACCACAAATCCTGCCTTGTTGTCTTGCTGGACCTGACGCAGCAAGCACTCACCATGTCTGCCACATACACTTGTCTTGCTGTACAGCAATGCAACTGTGCACCGCTTTTCAAGGTATTGCATTTCTGGCATTTTCAGCTGTTGAAGCATCTGCAGGTTGCTTTTGCATACAAGCAGAGGTGCGTGTGACACAGGCAGCACCTTCTATTACGTAGTGAGCACATGCTGCTGTTTATGCAGACGGTCAGGCAGCATACCCCCAGGCAGGGGGAGGGGGTGGCTACCGCCCCCACCAGGATGCCTGGGAGTAGACCCTTGCCCCATCTATACACCCTAGAGCCTGCCTGGGTCTTCATCAGGCAACGCCAAAACAAGAAGGGAACAACCTGGTGACAATTCCAAAAGCGTAAAATGCTAAATTTCAGGTCTGACAAACTATGCAGCTTCAGTGGACTTCATGGGTTCCATTCTTTTTCTCGTGGCAGCTTGGAGTCCTGGTGCATTTTGTATGCGCCCAGATGCTGCAGCATTCTTTAAAACACTGATTACTGTCCTGGCTTTGTGGGCAGTGGGCAGTCAGGAATCTGGCATCTTGGTTGTCATGTAGTGCAGTAGGCCTTTTAAGTGAACTGACTAGTCAGCAAAGGTCAATTTTGATGAAGTAGAAGCGTCTGGGGCTGTATTGCGTCACTGATGGCCCATGCCAATGTATGAAGTGCTCCCCCTCTGTGTGCGTGTCAGTGTACATTGGGATTGGTTTTCACAGCCTTTTGAGCATTGCATGCTGCTGGCATCATGCTTGTAGTGTCCTTGGTAGATGTCTGCTTACAGCGTTCAGGAGTGTTAAGAACTTTGATGTGACCTTCTGACTGCTGCTTCATGTTTGTGCTTTCATAGATAGTGTGCCATAGCTTTCTGCTCAGATTTTCCTCCCAGATGGAGGGCAGTGCTGCCCTTATATTAGTCAAGGTGCACATTCAGACAGTAGATCTCAATCACAGATGGTTTTGGCTTGCTTGAGCAGGCCAGGGGCATTCCATGTATACTGCTTTGGCCTACATTTTGTAGGCTTGGGGCAGTAGCGTTTCGTTTCTGAGATGCTGAATTCTCATTCCCCTCCCTCTTGAGTCACATGACTGCTGCTGCTGCTGACTTGTGTATTGCGACAGAAGATCTTCTGTGAATCAGAACTGATTGGTGACAGCTGTTTTTTAGCTGTGTATCAATGAGCTGGTATGGCACACTGACAGGTTCTTTCGGTCTGTAAACAAGCTGTCACTGTTGCCTGGACTTCGCGGGTTGTTACCACCACTGTGTTGCCGCCTGCCTCAGGTATACTCAGCAATGGAGGCAGTAAAGGGATTTGATGTGGAGATACACAACAGTACCTAGAGCAATCAGCGCAGCAAGATCAACTATAAGGTTGCATTGTGCACTAGTGTGTTGTGTGTGCTAGTACTAGTGTGCAGTGATGCAGGCACAACGTCTGCACACAATGAGCAAACTTGAGCATTGTACCAGTTCGTCACATAGCACATAAATCAAGTAGCATAAACATACGTACAGGCAACTACCAGTGATCACAGGCAGGTCATTATACAATCAGCATCACCATCAAGGACATTATCACAGCCACAAATCACTCAATACATGCTATGCGCACCTATGTAGATCAAACACATCATCATAAACATATGCGAGTCATCTGCATCTGTATGACATATCTGAGACAAAAATGTACTTATTTGGCCGAAAAGGGTAATCGAACTCTGTCATCTATATCACACATACTGGAAATCGTCACAACAAGAAAGATATCAGCCTGTTTAGCACAAGCTTCATCACAATTGACTGGTCTGAAATTCTCTTCCAGGGTGAGAACCACCGTGCTTGCCGTTACTACCTGCAAGGCCGAGCCCAGTGACAGCTGGATCATCACATGACCCAAAGGGAGCACAGCAAACTTTCTCAGCCTCTGCATCAGCAGCCTTCTGGACCTCCCACATGTCAAAGTAGATGCGTCGAGCAGCCATCAACTCTTCATGTGTGCCTTGCTCCGCCACCACACCGCCACTCATGACCACGATTTTGTCGCAGCGCTGCACAGTGGACAAGCGATGTGCAACAAATACGCTGGTGCGTCCAGATGCTAGCTCCTGCAGGCCGCACATACGCTGGCTTCAGCAATTCCAAGAGCATTGACACACAGCTGGCCTTTGCAAACACCACCTGGATTTTGCAAATGCAGGAGCATCGACACACAGCTGGCATTCATGTATAGCCTTGAGTGGTGTCGAAGTGCAAACTATGCAGAGAATTTCTGCCAATAGAAGAATGTGCTGCAACTGGCACAGAATCTGTAGGCATGCTACTTTTCATAAAGGAAATTTTGCTGGGCCGCTACAGCACAACAGTAGACGCTTGACTTGTCAGTTGGACAGCTCCTCAAAGAGAAGACTTGATGGATGGATGGGTGGGGGTACGT